>OGFI01000056.1_pt1 | contig 92270 bp, 92 predicted proteins | sample 1570901 | NCBI WGS metagenome assembly OGFI01 (sample SAMEA2582018, study PRJEB24529) | metagenome | biome: Human gut stool | place: China | collected 2011 | reverse complement strand
ATATGGAAGGGAGAGAGTGTGTTAATTGTTAATGTGTATTATGTTATTTAAGTGAGCGATTTTGGAGCTTGGGACATTTTCTCATTTCTTTACTTAAGACATTATCACATTTCTTTTATAGTTGATATTGTATAATAAATAAACGTATAGACTTTTGCCATTATTTTTGATATAATCTTATTGAAATGTTTGGTGGTGATTTTATGAGTTTTGTGCATTTACATGTGCATACAGAGTATAGTTTGCTTGATGGTGCAATAAGAATAAAAGATTTAGTAAAAAAAGTAAAGGAAAATGGAATGAATGCTGTTGCTATAACTGATCATGGTAATATGTTTGGCGCAGTTGAAATGTATAAAACTTGTATAGCTGAGGGAATCAAGCCAATAATTGGGTGTGAAGTATATGTTGCACCTCGTAGTAGATTTGATAAGCAAGGAAAAATAGATACAGAACCTTACCATTTAATTTTGCTTGCAATGAATAATGAAGGTTATAAGAATTTAATTAAAATAGTATCTTCAGGTTATACAGAAGGATTTTATTATAAGCCACGTGTTGATAAAGATTTGTTAAAAAAATATAATAAAGGAATAATTGCTCTTAGTGCTTGTCTTGCTGGTGAAGTTGCAAGAAAAATTGTAAATCATAATATAGAGGGAGCAAAAGATTCAGTAAAAGAATATTTAGAAATTTTTGGGAAAGATAGATTTTTCTTAGAAGTTCAGGGAAATAAATTAAGAGAGCAAATATTAGTAAATAGCAAACTTGTTGAATTTTCTAAAGAGTTTGGTGTTGGTCTTGTGGCTACAAATGATTGTCATTATTTAAATAAGGAAGATTATGATTTTCATGAGGTGCTACTTTGTATACAAACAAGAACCACTATGTCTGATCCTAATAGGATGAGCTTTAAAGTAAATGAATTTTACGTAAAGACTAAAGAAGAAATGCAAAGTGATTTTGAAAATTTAACTGAGGCAATCGAGAATACACAAAAAATAGCAGATATGTGTAATGTAACATTTGAATTTGGAAAAACTATTTTGCCTGAATTTAAAATAAATGAAAATATGACTCATTTGGAGTACTTTAAAAAGCTATGTTACGAGGGATTGGAAAAAAAATATCCATTAGAAAAAAAACAAGAAGCAAAAAAAAGACTTGATTATGAAATAGAAATAATAGATAAAATGGGATATATAGATTATTTTTTAATTGTGCAGGATTATATTAATTATGCAAAATCACAAGGAATTGCAGTAGGCCCTGGACGTGGAAGTGGTGCAGGTTCAATAGCTGCGTATCTTATAGGAATAACCAATATTGATCCTTTAAAATTTAATTTAATATTTGAAAGGTTTTTGAATCCAGAAAGAGTTAGTATGCCTGATTTTGATGTGGATTTTTGCTATGAAAGAAGAGAAGAAGTAATAGAGTATGTATGTAGAAAATATGGACATGATCATGTAGCACAAATTATAACTTTTGGTACAATGGCTGCAAGAGCTGCAATTCGTGATGTGGCAAGAGCTTTAGATATTCCATATGCTAAAGCTGATATGATTGCAAAACTTATACCAAGAGATTTAAAAATCACTATAGATAAGGCTTTAGAAGTTAATAAAGAACTTAGTGAACTTTATGAAACTGATATGGAAGTTAAAGAAATAATTGACTTGTCTAGAAAGGCAGAAGGACTTGCAAGACATGCTTCTACTCATGCTGCGGGTGTTGTTATAACTAAAGAGCCTGTTGTAAGCTATGTTCCACTTTATGAAAGTGACGGAGTTATATCTACTGAGTACACTATGACAACACTTGAGGAATTAGGACTTCTTAAAATGGACTTTTTAGGACTTAGAACTCTTACTGTAATAGGTGATACTTTAAAACTTATAAAAAAAATACATGGTGTAGATGTGAATTTTGGAGAAATGGATGATAGAGATACATTTAAGCTTCTTACAGATGGAAAAACTTTAGGTGTATTTCAAATGGAGAGTTCAGGATTTAGACGTGTTATGATGGAATTAAGGCCAAATACTTTAGAAGATATAATTGTTATGATATCGTTATATAGACCTGGACCTATGGATCAAATTCCAAGATATATACATAATAAAGAAAATCCAGATAATGTTATTTATACTCATGATTCATTAAAACCAATATTGAAAGATACATATGGATGTATGGTTTATCAAGAACAAGTAATGCAAATTTTTAGAGATTTAGCTGGGTATAGTTTTGGAAGAGCTGATTTAGTAAGACGTGCTATGGGAAAAAAGAAACTTGATGTAATGGCAAAGGAAAGGGAAGTTTTTGTTGAAGGGGCAAAAAGGAACAATATTGATAAGGAAAGTGCAAATAAAATATTTGATGAAATGGCTGAGTTTGCTAAATATGCATTTAATAAATCTCATGCAGCATGTTATGCAGTGGTTGCTTATCAAACAGCATATTTAAAAGCACATTTTCCACATGAATTTATGGCTGCTACTATGAATAGTTTCCTTGGTAATCTTGATAAAATTCCTTTATATATAGAGGAGTGTAGAAAACTTAATATTGAAGTATTAAGACCTGATATTAATGAAAGTTATTTAAAATTTGCAGTTATAAATAACAAAATTAGATTTGCATTATCATCAATTAAAAATGTAGGAAATAATGCTATTTGTGAAATTATAAAAGATAGAAAAATAAATGGTAAATTCTTAAGTTTTATTGATTTTTGTGAGAGAGTTTCAGGAGATACAGTAAATAAGAAGTGTATTGAAAGTTTAATAAAAGCTGGATGTTTTGATGAAATAGAAAAAGAAAGTACAAGGTTTGATATATTAGACAGTTACGAGACAATAGTTGATAATATAAATGAAACAAAAAAGAAAAACTATATTAATCAAATGAACTTTTTTGATGTTGTATCTGATGATGCACACGCAAAAATTGTAATAGCTAAATCACCAAGAAAGCCTACAAATAAAGATTTGCTTAATATGGAAAAAGAAATGTTGGGAATGTACGTATCTGGTCATCCGCTAGATGAATATAAAGAATATATCAAAAAAAATTCAACAGTCAGTACAATAGATTTAAATAGCAATGAAGATATTGATGAGAATAGTAAAACAAAAAAAGAGGATTTTGATAATAAAACTGTTAGTTTATGTGGAATAATAACTTCATCTAAGTTACTTAATACTAAATCTGGCAATCAAATGATGTTTACTGTTCTTGAAGATATGTATGGCAGTGTTGAGCTAGTTATTTTTCCGAAAGTTTTTAATAAATTTTATGATTTATTAAAAACAGACATGGTTGTAAAGGTAACTGGTAAGGTAAATATTAAAGAGGGAGAAAATCCAAAGATATTAGTAAATTATATAGAAGATATATCAAATAAAAAAATGGAGGAAAAAAGAAAGGTATATATAAGAATACCCAAAGATAAACTTGACTTAGAAGGTGTTGTACTTAATGTAATAAATGATATTGCAAAGGAAAATAGCGGTAATGCCAAAGTCAATTTATTCTATGAAGGTACAAATAAGATTAAAGTATTAAATGATAAATATTCTCTAAACTTAAATGATGATGTTTTAAATAAACTAAGTATAACTTTTGGAAGCGATAATGTAAAAGTTAAATAATTAATATAAAAAAGAGTGTTAATAATAAGATCAAATTAGAGTTAGGAGATATTTGTAAATTTATTGAGTACAAGAAATTATATAGATGAATATAAAATATGGTCACTAGATTTTCTAGTGACCATTAACTATATTTATTATTTATTAGATTTACTTTCTTTTACAACTTCAGTTAAAGCTCCAAGTGCACCAAGTGATTTTGTTGTGTCAAAAGGAATAAATACTTTATTAGATTTTCCATCAGCAACTTTTTCAAGAGTTTCTAGAGACTTGATTGCAACAAGTTTATCATCTGGTTTTGCACTCATTATAGCGCCATAAACTTGTGAAATTTCTTGTGCCTTTGCGTCAGCAACTTTTTTTATTGCCTCAGCATTACCTTCAGCTTCTAGTATTTTAGATTCTCTTACACCTTGAGCTCTTCTTATACTAGATTCTCTTTCTGCTTCAGCTTCAAGAATTGTTGATTGCTTTTTACCCTCTGCAAGTGTGATGTCAGCTTGACGTTTACCTTCAGCTTCAAGAATAATAGCTCTTTTATTTCTTTCTGCATTCATTTGTTTTTCCATGGCATCACGAATATCTGTTGGAGGTTTTATATCTTTAATTTCAACTCTGTCAACTTTACATCCCCATCTATCTGTAGCTTCATCAAGTGTTTGTCTTAGTTGGTTATTTATTGAATCCCTTGAAGAGAATGTACTATCTAAATCCATTTTACCAACAATATCACGAATTGTTGTAATTGCAATATATGCAATACCTTTTTGTAAACTTTCTATTTCATAAACTGCTTTAACAGGATCTGTTATTTGATAGAAAACAACTGTATCAATTGTAATTGTAACATTATCCTTTGTAATAACACTTTGTGGTGTTACATCCATTGTTTGTTGTTTTAGACTAACAACAGCTCTAATTTTATCAACAAATGGTAAAATAAAATTAAGTCCAGCTTCAGCAGTATTATGATATTTACCTAAACGTTCAACTATTCTAACTTCTGATTGTCTTACTACTTTAATTGATGCAAAAGCTACAATTAAAACTAAAACAATTACTATTATAAAAAATATTTCCATAAAATTTCCTCCTATACATTTTCATTAATTTTTGTTACAACAAGTTTTACTCCATCAACTTTTGTAACTTCAACAATTTCATTAATTTTAATTTTTTCATCATTAAGAGTGATAGCTGACCATAATTCACCAGCTACTTTTACTTGGCCGACATCCTCTGTTGAGTTAATTTCTTTTATAACAACACCTTTTTTTCCTATCATTGCATCATTATTCATTTTTGTGCTGTCTTTATTTTTAAATAACTTTTTAGTTAGGGGCTTCATAAATATTATCATTATAGTTGTACTTATCGCAAAGACTGCAAGTTGTATTTCAATAGGTGCGCCTAGAACAGAAGCTATAAATGCAAAAAATGATCCAATTCCGGGCCAGATCAGTAAAAATGAAATATTGAAAATTTCTATAAGTAAGAAAGCTCCACATAAAATCAACCAAATTGCCCAAAGTGGTAAACCAAACATGATTTTCCTCCTCTCAATTAGTAGTTAAATATATTATACAATATGTATATTCAAAAAGCAATAGAATTATAAAAAATAAATGTAAATAAAAGTGGCAACATAGCTAAATAAGTAGAAAAGTTAGCACTTTAGTTGACAAAAAATGTAACGCGATGTATAATGCTATAGCAAGTTTAAATATGTTTTCTATTTATTTAAAATTAAATAATAGGAATACTACTATTTTTAATAAGAGGAGTTAATTTATGAGAAAATTAAATGGAAGAGAAAATTCAAAGAGGAATAATATCATAATTTTTGTTTTTATCACTATATTATTTATCGGAACTATAGTTTTTCTTAATTTACCAAAAAATGAAGATATTAGCTATACTCAGTTAGTATCGTATATTGAAGATGGTAAAATAGAAAAACTTAACCTTGATGTTACTGAAGCTAAAGCTGAAGTAGTTGTAAAAGGTGATGATGTAAAAAAAAGCGTTGTTATTCCTTCAGTTGATATGATTACTGAACTTATTACTGAAAATGAAAAGGATGGAAACCATATTGAATTTAACGTAATAAATAGTAGAGCAGCTTTTTTAAAAGTTGTAACTACGATATTTAGTATTGTTATGAATTTGTTGTACATACTTTTATTTGTTATGATTTTTAGATCAACGTTTTCAAAGTATATTAAGGGTAATTCGAAAAAATTTGATGATTCAAAGAAGAATGCTATTAAATTTGATGATGTCGCTGGAATTGAATCTCAGAAAAAAGAATTAACTGAAGTGGTGGATTTTCTTAAAAATCCTAAAAAATATAAAGAAATTGGTGCTAAGATTCCAAAGGGTATACTTTTTAGTGGAGAGCCTGGAACAGGAAAGACTTTACTTGCTAGAGCACTAGCTGGTGAAGCAGGAGTGTCTTTCTTTAATATGAATGGTTCTGAATTTGAGGAAATGTTTGTTGGACTGGGAGCTTCTAGAGTTAGGGGGCTTTTTAAAAAAGCTAGAAAAAATGCTCCAAGTGTTATATTTATCGATGAAATTGATTCAATTGGCTTAAAACGAGGTGGAAAATATAATTATTCTGAACAAACATTAAATCAGTTATTGGTTGAAATGGATGGATTTAACGATGATAATGTTATTGTTATTGCAGCAACTAATAGGGAAGAATGTCTTGATCCAGCATTGTTAAGACCTGGTAGATTTGATAGGAAAATTTATATTCCTAAACCTGATTTACATGGAAGAGAAGCTATTTTGAAAATACATACTAAAAATCTTACTGTTAATTGTGATGTTGATTTGAAGGCCATTGCTGCAAAAACAGCAGGATATAGTGGAGCAGAACTTGCTAACATTTCAAATGAGGCTGCAATTATTGCAGTGAGAAATGAGCATACTAAAGTTGATCAAGCAGATTTTGATGAAGCTTTAAGAAAGCAGCTTATTGGTGTATTTCAAAATGATAGAGTTATTTCTCCAAAAGTAAGAAAATTGGTATCTTATCATGAAGCAGGCCATGCATTAGTAAGTTCATTAATTGGTGATAGTTCTAATGTAATAGAAGTATCAATCGTTTCAAGAGGAAAAATAGGCGGATATACCATGTATGAAGGAAACGATGATGATATTAACTATATCTCAAAAGAATATTGCATTAAGAAAATATCTACACTTCTTGCAGGCCGTGCAGCAGAAAAACTCGTTTTAAACGACATATCTACTGGAGCAGCAAATGATTTGGAAAAAGCAACTAGTATAGCTACTTTAATGGTTACTAAGTATGGAATGAGTGAGTGTATTGGTCCAATATATCTTAGTGACAATGAAGTTATTTCAGTTGCAAATGATTTTAATAATCCAGTAAATATGGAAATAAAAAAGATTATTGACAAATGTTATGAAATTTGTGAAAAGATTTTGGAAGAAAATAGGGAACTTTTAAATACTGTTGCAATGAGATTAAGTGAGGAGGAAACTATTTCTGGTGATGAATTAAGAAACATTATAAAAAATCACAAATAATCTTTGGAGCAAAAGCAGGGTGAAAATCATAATTATGATTTCATCCTGTTTTTTCTGCCTTAATTTTTGGTATATTATCTGGGTTTAAGTTGCTTTGTAAAATCATTGTAATATTATTGACATATAATATACTATATGCTACAATGAAATTAGATTTTTAGAGGTATAATTTTGTAACAGTAAACTTAAAATTTGACAGATTTTGCATTTTATGCTATAATAAATTAAGTCGGCCTAAAAAGGAAGGTGTAAAATAAAGTTATGGAAAAAAGAAGTGTGCTTGGTACACTAAGATTTGTATTTTTTACAATACTAGCTTTAGTTCTAATATTTAGTGCTGTTTTAGTAACTGTATTAAATACATATAAGCCAACAGTTAAAGCTTATATAGGTGATAAATTTGTTGGGTACTTTTCATCAGAACAGCAATTTGATGAAGTGTATAATGACTTGGTTACCGAGAAACAAAATGTTGATTCCGATGTAAAAGTTTATCTAGATAGTGAACCTACTTTTGAAACAAGTTATACAAGAGATTCACTTATTGCTAAACAAAATGTTTATACGAATTTAAGAGCTGAAATGAAAACCGAATATACAGTTTATGAAGTGGCTGTTGACGGTGATAATAAAATGAAATTTGATACAAAAGATGATGCTAATAAGTATGCAGAAAATTTAAAAGCTGAAGTATCAAAATTAAATGTAGAAGTAAAAGAAGAAAAAGTAGAAGAAAAGGGAGAAATTACTACTATTGAGAGGGCAGACAGTATTTTAAAAGATATAGTAGATAGGAACAAACCAGTTGAAACTCCAAAAGCAACAATTTCTACCAAGACTACTAAAAGTACAAATAATTCTTCTAATGTGCAGAAAGCAGAAACTATAGGTGCAACTTCTGTCCAAGCAACTGGTGGAGGTGTATGGCCTACAGTTAACAGAAGAATAAACTGCCAATATATGGGATATTCTGGACATACTGGTATAGACTTAGGAGGAGCTATTGGTACTGCAATATATGCATATAAAACAGGAACAGTTACATTTGCTGGATGGGGTAGTGGATATGGACTTCACCTAAAAATTGATCATGGAAATGGTATGACAACATATTACGCCCATTGTAGTGAACTTCTAGTTTCAGTTGGACAGCAGGTAACAGAAGGTCAAATGATTGCAAAAATTGGTATGACAGGTTATACTACTGGACCTCACTTACATTTTGAAGTGAGATTTAATGGAGTACCTACTAATCCATATCCATATATTGCTGGAAAATAATTTGATATAATTGGTTTATCCATTTATATAAATTTCACCTATTACTCGGAAATTAGTATCCTCGTACTGTTTCTTAGTTATAGGCAAGTGATAATAAGAAGGAGGAGAAAAAATGACTAAAGAAAGAAAATCTGAAATTCTAAAAAGTTATGCAAGAGCTGATAAAGATACAGGTTCTGTAGAAGTTCAAGTAGCTCTATTAACAGAAAGAATTAATGAACTTACTGAACATTTGAAAGTGCATAAAAAAGATAATCATTCTAGACGTGGACTTTTAATTATGGTTGGTAAGAGAAAAAGATTACTTAGATATCTTGAGTCTAAAGATGTTGAAAGATATAGAGATTTAATTTCAAAATTAAATTTAAGAAAGTAATTTAGTAGCATTAAAGTAGCTAAGAATAAAATCTTGGCTACTTTTTTCTGGCTATTGACAAATTTGAATAAAAGTAATAGAATGAATGTTATAATAAATATAAGGAGGAATTTTATGGAAGAGAATATCAATCCTGTTCAAAATGTGGATGTACATAAAGATATATACACTAAGACTTTTTTATGGATGTTTTTAGGATTACTTGCTACGGCATTTGTATCTGTATTTTCCTATGCTACAGGTTTTACAATTAATTTTATTGAAATATGGCCAGTCTTATTAATTGTTGAAGTAGTTGTTGTTATAGTGTTTTCACTACTTTTAAAAAAAATGCCACCAAGTGTGGTAGGTGTGCTATTTTTTGTGTACGCTATATTAAATGGAGTAACTTTGTCCACAATTTTTTATGTGTATAATTTATCTTCAATTGTAATCATTTTCTTTGCAGCAGCTGCTATCTTTGGAATTTGTGCTTTTTATGGTAAGGTGACAAACAGAGATTTAAATAAAATAGGTAATATTTTATTGGTAACATTGATTGTAGGAGTAATAATAAGCTTAATTAACTTATTTATAGGAAATTCAGTAGTTGACATTGCAGTAGACTGGGTAATTTTAATTGTATTTTTTGGAATTACAGCGTGGGATATGCAAAAAGTAAGACAACTTGCAGAAAGTGTAAATGGAAGTAATGACAAGTTAGCTATATATTGCGCTATGCAATTATATCTTGATTTTATTAATATTTTCTTAAGATTATTACAACTATTTGGATCAAGAAAAGATTAAAAACAAAAATGATAGTAATTTTTAAAATGTACCCTATAGGTTGGACATGAAAAAAGAGTGTCTGTTCCTATAGGGTTATTTTTTCATTTGCGATACAATAAAAAGCTAAATTATATAACATAGAAAATTTATTTCAAATAAGTAATCAACAAATATAATTTTTAAACAAAACATTTTTCTAATTACTTGTCTTTTATATATTTTTATGCTATAATTATTGTATTAGATAAATTTTTAGGGGGAAATACAAAATGGGATGGATAGATTGGACACTTTCAATAGCTACTGTAGTAGTTGGTATAATTCTTACAATAGTTGTAATGATGCAAAATAGCAAAGATTCACAATCAGTTTTAACTGGAGCAAATACTTTTTATGGTTCAAATAAATCAAAAACTTTAGATGGTGTATTATCTAAATGGACTGTAGGCCTTGCAATATTATTTTGCGTGTTATGTTTTGCCACTACGGTTGCAATAATTAAATAAGGAAAAAGATATGAAAAAAATTGATATAAATAATAGAGATTATTTAAGAAGAAAGGAAGCGTTGACTTCCTTTTTTTCAAATAAAGAATATAAACTAATGACTAAAAAACAAATTTGCAGTTTTTTTAATATTCCAAAAAATGATATAGGTATATTAGATGAAATACTTGATGAATTAGAAGTTGAAGGAATTATATATTTAGATGAAAGTAAAAGATATGTTCCTGTTAATAATACGGATGTTATAAAATGTGTATTTGAGTCAAAATCAGAAAGATTTGGTTTTGGTATTGCTAATAAAGGAGAAGATATATACATATCTTCAAAAAATTCTCTTGGCGCTATAAATAATGATGAAATATTGGTTAAGCAAATTTTAGATTCTAATCATAGAAGAGAAGGTAAAGTAATAAAAATACTAAAAAGAAATACCGTTAATGTAATTGGTAGATTTATAAAGAATAATAATTTTGGATTTGTGGAACCAATTGATAAAAAAATACCTGATATATATATACCTAAAAAGGAATCAATTGGACGTATTAATGGACAAATTGTAGAAGTAGAAATAACTAAATATGCTACTAGTGATACTAGGGCTGAAGGAAAAATATTAAGAACTATAGCAAGTGGTAAAGATGAAAAGTCAGAAATTAAAGCCTTAAGTATATCTTATGGCTTAGAAAATATGAAAGAATTTTCATCACAAATTAGAGAAGAGTTAAGGCAAATTCCTTCCAAAGTAACTGATAATGATACAATTAATAGAGTTGATAGGACAAAAGAAAAAGTATATACAATAGATGCTAGTGATGCAATGGATCTTGATGATGCTGTTCAGGTAAAAAAGAAAAACGATGGATATCTTTTATCTGTTTATATAGCAGATGTTTCTAATTATGTAAAAGAAGGAACTTTTTTAAATGAAGAAGCAATATATAGAGGGACTAGCATATATATTCCTGGTACTGTTATTCCTATGTTACCAAAAAAACTTTCAAATGGAATTTGTAGTTTAAATCAAGGAGTAAGAAGACTAACTCTTGCAATTGATATTTTATTTGACAAAGATGGTAATGTTATAGAAAGCAATGTTTTTAAGTCTGTTATACGTGTTACCAAAAAAATGTCATATGATAAGGTATATAAAGTTATATGTGGTGAAGATGAAGATGTATTAAAAGAATACAGAGACTATATAGATGATATTATGCTTATGAAGGAACTTGCTGTTATTTTAAATAAAAAAAGAAAACAAAGTGGAAGTATAGATTTTGATATACCTGAGACAAAAGTTGTTTTAGATGAAAATAAAAAAGTTGTTGATATAAAACCATATGAGATTACAATTGCAAATAAAATAATAGAAGAATTTATGCTTGCTGCAAATATGCAAATTGCTGAGAAATTTTATTTCCTAGATATTCCATTTATTTATCGTATTCATGAAAAGCCAGATGAAGAAAAATTAAGAGAGTTAAATGAGATACTAAGTCCATATAAACTTAAATTAAAAGGAATAAAAAACATACATCCAAAGACTTTATCTACTTTAATTGATAATATTGAAGATGAGGAAGAAAAAAGAATTATTTCAAGTTATATGTTAAGGACATTAAAGATTGCAAAATATTCTGAAGAATGTTTAGGACATTTTGGTCTTGCTGCAAAATATTATTGTCACTTTACTTCACCTATTAGAAGATATCCTGATTTGTTTATTCATAGAGTAATATCTGATTATATCGAAAGTGGATATGTTTTAAGTGATAAAAAGATAGCTAAATATGCTACTCAAGCTATAGAGTATTCAAAAACATCTAGTGAAACTGAAAAAAATGCAACTTTAATAGAAAGAGATTTTGATGATTTATATAAATGTATATATATGAGTAAATTTGTTGGTGATGAATTTGAAGCTGTAATTTCAAATGTAACATCTTTTGGAATATTCGTAAGACTTGAAAATACGGTTGAAGGTTTAATTTCATTTGACAATATTAATGATTTGGATTATTATATATATGATGATAAAAAACATAGACTTCTTGGAAAAGAAACAGGAAAAACTTTTAAAATAGGCGATAAATTAAAAGTTAAACTTATAAGGGCAGACATAAAATTAAAAGAAATTGACTTTATGATTGTTTAGTTTAAGGAGAGTGTAATATGCAAAATACCCCAAAAAGAAGAAATGTATCAAGAAATTCTGGTAATGTAAAAGGTAAAGATAGTAAAAATAAATTAAATAAAAAAGATGAAAGCGCTAATGTTTCTGATAATAAGAGTAGTAAATTTGGTATAAAAAATATTATGATAGGATATTTTAAATTTTATAGAGAAAAACTTATGAGAAAACATATAATTATATATATAATATGTCTTGTTGTTTTTTTTGTTATGATAGCAACTCTAATATCAAAAATAAATTCTACTCCTAATATTGCAGAACTTGCACAAAAAGCAAAAGAAGTAAGTGAAGCTTCTAATGGTGTTTTTTCTTTAATAATTACAAAGAAAATACCTTTAATTTTCATGATTATACTTGCAGGAATTGCGCCATATTTCTTTATACCTGTTATTGGTATAGCATCGTCATATAGCTTAGCTTGTGATATTGTTACTAATTTTAATGTCTTAACAGGGAAAGCAAGTGTAATTCCTATGTGTATAGGCGCTATAATTCAGTTAATAGCAGTAGGTCTTTCTGTAGCAACGGGGATTCAGTATTGTCTTCTTAGTACAAAAAGATGGAGATATTCAAGGAATCAGGATTATTCGATGCTTGATTTTAAAAGAACTTTTTATGAAGCAACAGATAATAAAAAGAAATTAAAAGAGATAACTAAGAAAAAAGAAGAGAAAACAGCGAAAAATGAAAAAAACAACGTAACTGTACCTTATGGATATTTTGTTATTTCATTTTTGATTAGTACAGTTATTATAGCTATAGGAACAATTATTTCTAGAGTTTAGGAGGAAAAATGAGGACAAGATATAACCCACAGGCAAATGATATAATAGAAAATTTTGATAGATTTATTAAAGATAGAGAAAAATTACAAGGTATACTTAATACAGATAAAAAGATTTGCATTGAGATTGGTATGGGAAAAGGTGATTTTATTTCTAATATGGCAAAATTAAATCCAGATAATGTATATATTGGAATTGAATTGTCTCCACAAGTACTAGCTCTTGCAATTAAAAAATTAAATAGGTTTGAAGAAGAAAATGGTCTATCTTTAAAAAATTTATACTTTATGTCTTTTGATGCTTTAAAATTACTTGATTATTTTAGTGAAAATCAGGTTGATGTGCTATATTTAAATTTTAGTGATCCATGGCCTAAAAAGAGGCATACCAAAAGACGTCTTACTTACAAAGATTTTTTAGAAAATTATAAAAAAGTTTTAAAGAAAGATGGAATTATTGAGTTTAAAACTGATAATAGGGGACTTTTTGAATATAGTTTAGTAAGTATGCAAAATTTTGGTATGGAATTTATTGAGGTTTATTTAGATTTGCATAAGACAGAGGTTTTTAATGTAGAAACTGAATATGAAAAGAAGTTTTCGCCTTTTGGACCTATTTATAAATTAGTTGCAAAATTTTAGATAATTAGTATATATTAGTTTTACTAGAGTATAATATTTATATGATAAAAAAGAATAAATTTTAATAAAATTAGTATAAAATATTGACAAAATAAAAGAAATAATGTAAAATTAAAAGTACTGTGAGCGGTGGATATAGCGCAGTTGGTTAGAGCGCCAGTTTGTGGCACTGGAGGTCATGGGTTCGAATCCCATTTTCCACCCCATATGTATTAAGTTTATATATTGGGCTGTAGCCAAGCGGTAAGGCAGTAGACTTTGACTCTACCATGCGCAGGTTCGAATCCTGCCAGCCCAGCCAATAACGAATCTGTTCGAACTACAGATACAAAAATCAATCAGTAAAATGGTTGATTTTTTTGTTTGCGAAAATTAGATACTACTGATAGTGTAGAAGAACTACGATTTACTCCAAAAGATATTTTATTAAAAAGAGATATTGATTTTATTAATAAGATAAAACTAGATAAAGAATATCAAGCAAGAACTAGAACTTGGAAAGATTATAACAGAGAAGAACAAGCAGAACTTATAATGAAATGTGTTGATGATATAGAACTTTCTTTAGTTGGTACAGAAATAGTAGTTAAGCAAATTAACTTTAGAGAAAATATTTGTAAGCCATGTAAAGAATTATTTGATAAAGGCTATATTGATACTATTAAACCAGTTATATTTGGTAATGTGGTTGGTAATATAAGATTTAGTAATTATTTATCTGAAGAAGAATTTGGCGAAGTAATAATGAGATTAAGACAATATTATGATGTTGGTTATACTGAAGCAACATACTATTTAGATAAGCAAATGTTTTACTTTAACTTTGTTGAAGATAATAGCGCTATTGTTAGAGTGTTCCCTTTAAAAGATTATTATAAATTAGATCCAGATTGTAAAATGAAAACTTATGAATTTGGAATAATTTATATTCGTGAAGAAGATAAATTTCAAATGCAAGAAATTGATACAGCATTTGATTATATTCCAGATGAAACTAACAATAGTGTAATTTACTCAAAAGATACCACTACTATTTCAGTAGGTGTTAAGCCAGTAAAGTTCTGCGAAGATGATGCAGAAGAAAAAAATTAACGTGGCACGTTTTGTTTTTACGAAATAAAAATGAAAGTGGCGAGTTAATTTGAATAAAATTTATCAATTTAGATAAATTGGTGGTTGTATAGATATATAGACACAAAATTTTACGAATTGCGTCGAAAGTCAACAAATATTGGAAGTTTTTGCGAATTTTTAATTATTTAGATTAAAAATACACATAGAGAACTACAAAAGTTCCCTATGTGTATCTTAATAAATAATTTGTCCATCAAAACCAGCTGAAAAATTATTATCATATGAATAAGTAAATTGCCTACAATAAGCACAATTTAATTCTTTTACATGCCTAAAGTAAACTTGCAATATTTTTCCTGTTTTTTGTGAACAATACAGAAAGTTATCACATTGACATATATTCGCATCCAATAAGCTACGTACTCTCAAAAAAGTATCAGGGAAGCTAAAATTTACATATTCCACATAATGTTCAATGCAATATTCGTTAAAAGGCATAAGTCCTACAAATCCTACTTCTGAAATTCCTATACTGCTTACTTCATCCAAGTATTTGCTAATCTCTGCCACACTATCAATATGACCTCTTATCATGTTGCAATTAAATTTGATAAAATTACTACCATATTTTTTGACAGCGAATGAAATCTCATCTAAAGTAGCACATCTTATACCAAAAATCGAATCATTCTTTTGATCTGAGTAATGATGTCTACTAATTCGGATTTCTGTTAATACGTCGATGTTATCTAATTTAGATATTTTGTGTAGCATCGATGCGTTGGTATTAATGGTTACAATAGGGGTTGGAACAATTTGTTTAATTATTTTGAGGAGTTTATCTAAAAGTTCAATGTCTAAAAATGTTTCTCCTCCTGTTATTGCAATCCGTCCCAATCTGTTTAACGCTATCAGTTCATTTAAGACTTCAGATAATTTTTGAAAATCAAACTGGATTTTAGGAGCACACTGTTTATGCAAATTACAGAAACTGCATCTTGCATTACACCGTTTATTAATGTGAATATACAATGTTAATGCACGGTCATTAAAAGTTTGTTTTTCGTGGATTGAAATACAGTCATTGAATTTAATGTCTATAGTTCTTCCAAAGATTTCAATTGGCTTACTATACTGCATATACATTTCTCCATTTCATTAGATAGAAAGGTGGAGCCACAAGAAATTGTAACCCCACCTTTTAAATCAGCAACTTCTAGTCTAATCCCCAAAACTTTCTTGCTGCAGGATTACCCACATATTCACACCAAGGCAAATCGGGGGTACTCTTACTAGGTGTACGCTGACGTTCATTAAAGTATTCGGTAAATCCAGGGTACTCCTCCAAAACTTCCATGAGCATCTTCATCGTAGCCATTGTGCTACTCCTTTGAGCCTCTTGATAAAGGTCATAGAGTCCACTGTTTACGTGATCCTGCTGAAAAGATGTATCCACAGCATTCATTATGGAACAACCAGTGGAATTTTGCCGAGTTCTTGCTACCTGTTCAACGAACTTTCTTACCTCGTCTTTGCTCGTACCAATATTCATAGTACAAACCCTCCTTAAAAAATTATTTTACTTAAGTAGTCTTCCTAAAATACGCAAACAAGGAATAACAGCATAAGTATGTATAAATTATAGCACGTTTTACATAATATTGCAAGTTCTTTTCTATAGCACTTGATTATCAATCAAATATATACATTTTTAATATTATTTCTTCAACTGAATATTTTATATTATTCATCTTTTGCACCCATTCAATTTGATTATTAGCTTTTAATTCTTCTGTTATATGTTCTCTTTCAGCAAATTGTTTCATTAAAAGTTCAAATTGTTTAGTACATTGTATATCAGTATCAACAAGATGTTTTCTTAAAGTTTTGTTCATAAACATTATTGTATATTCAGCTTTCTTATGATTTTTCAAATACTCTAATCTTAAATGCCCATATTTTCCAATAATATAATCATTTTCGTAATTCTCCTTTTCCAAATATAAATCAGGAACGAAAAAATCCCCCTCTTTGTGATAAGTTATCTCTACCATAATAAAATCCTCCTAAAATTTAATTTCACTACTTTTAGAACTATAATTTTATATCTGCTAAAGCTGTCTATAATACAAATTTTCATAAAGTGTACTTAATTTATTCCTACTGGGTTAGGACTTATGACAAGTCAAAGTCCTATGCTACGAAGAAATTTCAAAGGAGGTATTTTTATGGAACAACAATTAGCTTATTCATTTCATTTAGGAAGTGATAAAAACAAAAGTAAATTAGCAAAAAAACTTTCTAAAGGAAATGTATCTGGCACTACTTCTCTATCAAATAATGCTATTCAAAACGCAAATACTTTATCTAAAGTTAATAAGCATAACTTACGAGATTATGATAATGAGAAAGATTTGATAAGAGTAATTCGTGGTACAAATGATATTGTAAATGATGTAGAAGATTTATATTTAGAAGAATTTGAAGAAGCTCGTATAGAATACAATAATAAGCAAACTAGAAATGATAGAAAAATAGATAACTATTTTATGAAGATAAATGAATCCCAAAATGACCTTGCTTGTGAGATTATAGTTGAACTTGGAGATATGGACTTTTGGAAAGATAAAGACAAACAGTATAGACTAAAAATGATTGATGTATATAATGAGCAAGTAAATGACTTAATTAAGATATTACCAACATTTAAAATAGCAAATGCTACTATTCATTTTGATGAAACATCTCCACATATGCACATTGTTGGTGTACCCATAATAGAAAATTGTACTAGAGGAATGAAAAAACAAGTTGGCAAATCACAACTATTTACAAAAGAATCGCTAACTAAAATTCAAGACAAAATGAGAAATGCTTGTATAAAGTCTTTTAATAAATTTTATGGTATGGATATTAAATTAAAAGAAAAACAAAAAGGCAGAAATCAAGATATAAATGTTAAAGATATGAGTAATTATTCAAATATAAAAAAACAACTTGCTGAAAAAGAGAAAAAACTAGATAAAGCTAATAAACAGACTAACAAACTTGATAATACAACAAAAGATATAAATCAAATATTAGATAATTTAAAACCTGCTAAGTTTAATAAAAATAATATGGTTATTTCAAACGAAGATGTCAAAAAAATTAAAAATTTTACTAAAGATGTAAAAGATACTACTAAAACAGTTAGAAGTGTTAATGACTTAAATATAGCTATTAGAGATTTTGAACATAGTGCTTTTGAAATAGAAAAGGAAAATCGTTCACTTAAATATCAAATAGAAGAAAAAGATAAAGAAATTTACAATTTAAAAGGTGAATTATCTGCTAAAGATAAAATAATTGGCAAACTACGAGAAGAAAAAGAAAGTATAAAAGCTCAATTACACAAATTTAAAGAATTTTGGCATAATATTATGGGGCATTTTCATAAAAAAATTTGTTATGACAAAGATAATAACTATAAAATTGTTAGTGATGACTTATACAAGAATGGTATTTTTACTGATGATGAAAATGAAATTGCAAATAATATAGCTAGAAAAGTTAAGCCAAAAGATGAGATAAATAATGCTAAAAACAATAGAAAGAAAAATAATGTAAGATTTTAATATGGAGGTCATTAGAATATGGATAACGAAAAAGTGGAATATTTAATAAATATGATAAATGATATGGATATAAAAGATAAATTAAGACTAGCAATATGTATGAGCCAAAGCAAATGGTCAGGACTTATATACAATACTAAAGAAAACTATGAAAAATTTGATGCTATGCTAAAAGAAGTTGATGAAGAATATAGAACTACAATAATAAACTTTGCAAAATATAAACTTGTAATGTTTGCAATGGCTAAACTTATGGAAATGGAGACTACTGAACAAAATAAAGTTGCATTATATTTATTTAATTGTTTAAATTAATTAAAATAACCAAAAGGACACACTCATTTGAGTGTGCCTTTTGGTTTGTTACTTAAGACCTAAATCTTCAGCTTGTGCTTCTGTGACAATGCGAGCTCCCTGTTTAATCAAGATATCTTTCAGAAGTTCAACATGACCTTCGAGCTGCTCGATTTTTCTCTGCTTACGAGAAAACTTTTCTTTTTCGCGCATATCATTCCAGGTCAACCACTCCTGAGCATCGTAGAGAACACTTGCACCAGAACTAGAATAAAAATATTCAATTTTGATGCGATTTCCCTTGCTGTCACTCAAGATATAATATCCATCAAGATTTCCTTCTTTTTTTTCCACGATAGTGAAAACGGAAGGACACGGATACTGAGAAAGGGGTGCTATTGTAGGATTTGGGTTTGCTCCCCAATCACACCGTTGCCCATAGATGACCATTTGTCCTACTTTGCCTTTGCCATAGATTGCATTGACTTCGATCTTCTTACCATTCTGCCAAAACTCTAACATGATTGCCTACCTTTCTTTTACTCGTGGGATTGGATTTGCTCGTGAGAGCTTCCCCCAAGCAATGAAGAACCTTTAATGCCACATAAGCATCGAAGTAGAAAAATTATTCCTACTTCAATTATTAATGCATTTAAGGAACATTAATATAATACCATAATTATGTAAAATTGTCAAGAACTCTAGATATCAAACTAATAAGAAATTATATATATTATTCTTATATAGATTGGGTAAATAAGCACTTTATGTTGATTTATTGATTTTAATGTGAAAATATGGTAATATATATGTGCATATGGTAAATAATCCGCTTATGTAATAGGTGTTAGTGAGAAAAATAAAGTAATCTTTAAATTTCCAGGTCAGTACTAACGCAACCTAAAGCATTTTGGTAATCCACCAATATGTAATCTAAAAATTTTTAGGAGGAATCTAAATGAGAATCAAGAAATTTCCTTATGATTGGGAATTCGACGTTTTTTGTCGGGGGTGTAACAAAATAATTGTAGTTGAAGAACCAGAAGACTTAACAAAGAAAGAAGAAGACGGAATAATCAAGCTTCGCTTAGTCTGTCCTAATTGTGGTCGTGAAATTTGGTTCGACAATTTAACAGGGCACAGAATAAATCCTGACTTTATAAAGCAAGTAAAGACCTATGAACCTGATTATCTTGATACTGCATTGAAAGCTGCAAAAAAGTTTAATGAAGAGTTTGAAGGAACTTTTGATAAACTTTAAGCACAAATCTGACCAATAAGAGTTTTCACTGTAAAAAGTGTAAACTCTTATTTTATATTATATTAGAAACTTATTAATTTTAAAAATATTTATTGTAATTTATAAAAAATATGATATACTTTAGTAAATTGATTGATATTTGTATCAATCGTTATGAGAGGTAAAAAAGTTGTAGATAACTACTTCAATGGAGCCAAACTGAATTTTTGCTGAACTCTATAGTTTTTTGGATAATAAAGAGTTTGATAAAAATAAAAATATAAGTCGATTAAATCGGCTTTTTTTTTATATAATAGGAAAGTCATATTGAAATTACCATGCCAAAATTTTTATAGCACTTTTTAAAAAATATATAAATTAACATATCATATAATTTTTTTCGAAAAATTCGATGAAAAGTAGTCCAAACCAAGAAATTGCGATGGATAGAGGCCTAGAACAACGACCGTTAAGGAAAAGAGTGGCCTAGAGATAGGTGGAAACTTAAATACAACATCTTTAAATAGCATTATCCAGAAAAGATGGTGTATAGATCTGATATGCTATAAGATTGATGAAATATAAAGAAAATTAAATTAAAGAAAAATGGATGAGAATGGAAGTTTATATAATATTTTGTAGAAAAAAATCATTTTGTTATAATTAAAATATTTTTGTAAATCATAATTATAGGTGATAATTATGAAAGATACAAAAAAAGATTTTATAGCTGCGATTTTGGCAATTGTTATAATACTTCTTGTAATTTTAATAATACTTGTAAGCTATGGAATATTTGCAAGAGATGATAACAACAAAAATGATGAGGTAGATGTTTATTCTGTAAATAGTTCGTTTGATAAAACAGATATATCAGTTATGAATAAAATAGATGAAAATAAAGATGAAGTTTATGATGAAAAATATGAGTATGAGTTAAATTATGATGGTGTTAAGTTTAGCTTTAACTCAGTTATGCCTGTTATTAATATGGATAATGAAAATGTAAAATTAATAAATAGTGAGATAAAAAATTATTACGAAAATATAAAATTAAATGAAGAAATGTATGAATTAAATTATAATAAATATACATATGATGATATTCTATCTTTAGTAATTCAAAAGGTTGAGAAAAGAACTGATAATATAAAAAATGTGAGTAATGTTTTAGTTTATAATATTAATCTAAAAACAGGAGAAAGTATTTTAAATAGACAAATAATAAATAAGAAAAATACAAATATAGAAAAAGTATGTTTGGAGCTTATGAATATAATTCCAAATGATTTAAAGACTAAATATAATTTTAACATTTCTGATAAAAATTTCCTTATTGATAATAAAAAGACGGCAGAGGATTATATTAAAGAGGAAATATATAAAGAAAAAGACAATAATATGGGAGATAATTTAAAAATGTATATAAATGATAAGGGAAAAATATGTATATCTTTTTATACACCAATTTTAAATACGAGTGAAAAATTTACGTATAATACGTATATATTAAATTTGTAAAAAAATATTGAAAATTTTCACAATAAAATATATAATATCAGCAGAGGTTGATGATATTATGTTTATAATTAAAAGTTTTAAGAAAATATACAAAATAAAATATATAAAAATATGTAAAGAGAGAGTAGTATGAAAAGAAGAGATTTTATTCTTATCATAACCTTATTATCTATTTTTGCCTTTATAGTAGTTTTGCTTGAAACGGGAAAAATAGTAGGAATAGAAAATTTTGTATATAGGAATATTTCACTGTATATAAATCCTATTTTTACCATTATAGTAAAAATAATTACTAATATAGGTGGACCTGTTATTATCGCAATTATATGTTTAGTTCTTTGTGCTTTGCACCAAACACGTATGAAGTATGGTATTCCAGTTTTTATAACTGTAGTAATTTCATTTGTTTTAAATACTATATTAAAGTACATATTTGCAAGGCAAAGGCCAAGTGTTTTAAGGCTTATAAATGAAACTAGCTATAGTTTTCCTAGTGGACATTCAATGATAAATGCAGCTTTATATACAATTATAATTTTATTACTTTTAAAAAATGCTGACAAAAAGGGAAAAAGAATTATTGTAAGTATTTCCCTTGTTATACTTTTTGTAATTATAGGTCTTAGTAGGATATACCTAGGCGTTCACTATTTTGGAGATGTTCTAGCTGGTTGGATTTTAGGAGTATTTGTAGCATTTATTGTATATTTAGTAATAAAATATTTTGAAACAAAAAATATTTTAGATTTTAAAAAATAATATTTATAAAAAAATTGTCATATAGTTATATATGGCAGTTTTTTTGAGGTGATTTTTTGTATAATATAATAGTTGATGGACATTGTGATACATTACAAAGAGCTTTTGATGAGAATTTAAGTATTTTTAATACAAAATTTGATTTTAATATGACTAATGCAGAGTTTGTAAAACCATATATTCAGTTCTTAGCATCATTTATTAATACAAAATATGATATAGGTAATACAGCATATGTACGAGTAAATGAAATGCTTGATAAATTTTATAAAGAATATAATGAAAATAAGAATGCAGATATTGTTTTAATTGATACAAAAAGTGATTTACAAAAAATAATAAATGAGGGAAAAATTGGAATTTTACTGACTATAGAAAATGGAGCGGCATTAAGTGGAAATCTATTAAATTTAGAAAAATTATATAATAGAAAAATAAAGGTAATGTCACTTACTTGGAATGATGATAATTTCCTTGCTTGTGGAGCTTTTACAAAAAATGATACAGGACTTACAACAAAGGGAAGAGAATGTATAAAGTTAATGAATAATCTTGGAATGATAGTTGATGTATCACATATATCTAGGAAAAGTTTTTTCGATATTATTAATATCACAGATAAATCAATAATAGCCACTCACTCATGTGTAAATAGTCTATGTGAAAATAAAAGGAATTTAACAGATGAACAAATAAAGTTAATTGCAAAATGTAAAGGTATGATAGGTGTATGTTTTTATAAAGGATTTTTATCAAATAATAAATATGTAACAATAGACAATGTAGTAGATCATGTAGACTATATATCAAACTTAGTAGGAAGTGAATTTGTAGGAATTGGAAGTGATTTTGATGGAATGGAAATAGAGGATAAACCTTGTGGATTAGAGTCTATCTTGTGTGTATCAAAAATTAAAGAGAAATTAGAACAAAGAGGATTTAAAAAACAAGAAGTATATAATATAATGGGTGGAAATTACATACGAATTTTAAATGAAAATTTAAAGTAAAAGTATTGCATGTTACACATATTTGGTGTATAATGATAGCGCGTTGTGGGGTATCGCCAAGCGGTAAGGCAATCGGCTCTGACCCGATCATGCGTAGGTTCGAATCCTACTACCCCAGCCATAAACGATTTTCGTCGAACTCTTTAAAGCCTTTGATAATAAAGAGTTTGATGAAAATAAAATATCACAAATATAAGTCGATTAAATCGGCTTTATTTTTTTATACATATTTTTAAATACAAAAAATGTGATAATTTGTCAAAAAGTAATGTAAAAAATGTGATATAAAGCATTGAAAGAATGTAAAAAATGTGATATACTAATGCTGAAGGTGATAATATGAGATTAAAAAGAAAAATTGATAAATATTTAATAGAATGGAAAAAAAGCAAAAATAAAATGCCATTAATAGTAAAAGGTGCAAGACAAATTGGAAAGACTGAATCAATAAAAAACTTTGGATTAAATAATTATAAAAGTTTAATTGAAATAAATTTTGTTTTACAGCCAGAATATAAAGACATTTTCGACAAAGGGTTTGAAATAGATAGAGTCATTAAAGATATCACATTAAAAAATGGAAATTTTCAATTCATACCTGGAGAAACATTAATATTTTTTGATGAAATACAGGACTATCCAAGTTGTGCAACGGCTTTAAAAGCCTTTAGAGAAGACGGAAGATTTGATATTATATGCTCGGGCTCCTTAATGGGAATAAATTATGAAGAAATTGAATCAAATAGTGTAGGCAATAAAATTGATTATATAATGCATTCATTAGATTTTGAAGAATATTTATGGGCAAAAGGATATAGCAATGAGCAAATAGAAGATTTATATCAATGTATGATAAAAAATGAACCATTATCAAAAATACAATATGATGTTATGATGGAAAATTTTCAAGAATATATGATTGTTGGAGGAATGCCACTAATTGTTAAAACATTTGTTGAAAACAAAACATATACTGGAATTCTAGAAATGCAAAAACAAATAATATTGGACTACGAAGAGGATATTACTAAATATGCAGGTGGACTTGATAAAACAAAAATACTAAATGCATATAGAAAAATTCCTGTATTTCTTGGTAATGAAAATAAAAAATTTCAAATAACAAAAATTTCTTCTGGAGCTCGAAATAGGGAATATGTTGGAGTCATAGAATGGTTAGAAAATGCTGGAATAGTTAATGTTTGCTATTGTCTTGAACAAGTAAGTTTACCGTTAAAAGGAAACTATAATCCTGATAATTATAGATTATATTTTGGAGATCCTGGTCTACTGATTGCAACATTAGATGAAGAAGCTCAACTTGATTTAAGAAGAAATAAAAATTTCAATACTTATAAAGGTGCAATTTATGAAAATATAGTTGCCGATATGTTAGTCAAAGAAGGATACAATTTGTACTTTTATAGGGATGAAACAGGTAGACTTGAAATGGATTTCTTTGTAAGAGATACAAATAATTTAATTCCAGTAGAAGTAAAGGCAAGTGATAACTCCACAATATCTTTAAATAATTTAATTGATAATGATAAATATAAAGAAATAAAATACGGAATAAAACTTTGCAATAAAAATATTGGATTTAATGGAAAATTTTATACATTTCCATATTTTCTTACATTTTTGTTAAAAAGATATTTAAATGAAAAAAATATATAAAAATAATTATAAGTCTTATTTTAAATATTAAAGTAAGGCTTACTTTTTATATAATAGGAAAGTCATATTGAAATTACCATACCAAAATTTTTATAACATGGTAACAGAACATACGGAGTATGTTTTTTAAAAAATATATAAATTAACATATCATATATTTCTTGCCAAAAATTGCGATGAAAAGTATATAAAAATACATAACAAATGTTTACCATAGAACAAATGTGTGACATAATCATCTTATAAAAGAAAATTATAATAAAAAGGGAAGAATAAGTAGAGGAATATTTGTAACAAATAGAGGGATAAAAATAAATATAGAGGTAAATTGAAGCTTAAATATATTAGGAAAATATATAAAAAAAGTAGTCCAAGCCAAGAAATTGCAATGGACAGAGGCCTAGAACAACGACCGTTAAAGAAAAGAGTGGACTAGAGATAGGTGGAAACTTAAATACAACATCTTTAAAAATACCACTAACTGCAAAAAAGTAGTTAGTGGTGGAGTGACGAAGTCACTTTTGTTCAAATCAAGCTATGAATACTAAAAATTGCAAAAAAAATGATGTAAACTAACTACTTTTGTCGAAAAAATATTTAATTCAAAAAATAATGTTATAATATGACTAGGTGATGAAAATGTTGAAAAAAAAAGTAAGAAAAAAATTACCTAGTTCATATAACTATTATAAAGAAGTAAAAATAAAATCTGATAAAATTGCTTTAGATTATAACATTACAGATGAATTTAATAAGTCTAGATTATATAATTTAATTTTAAACTTATGCAATCAAATAGTATATAATTATACATACGTTTTAACACCAGCTGATCTTTACTTTATAGCTGATTATAATATAAATTTAATTATTGTTTTAGACAATTTTAGGGAGGATATTATAAAACAAATATCGTTGGTATAATGTATTAAAATAGTTTTTTTTCCATAATATAATAGTAAGTACTTTATAAGGTAACATTCCTTGTGGTACTGTATATAGTTTATAGAATAATTTTTATTATTACTATGGGATGAGTAAATTTATTACTCATTCTTTTTTATATAATTTTTTAATTTCTATTTACAATTTTTTAATTTTAGTATATCATTATATACAGTATTTAGTATAAAAGAAGGGGTATATATATGAATTCAAAAATGTTTTTTCAATTAAATAATAATAATACAGTGTCATCTAAGATAGAAGAGGGGTTTGAGAAGAATCCCAAAAAGGTATACATATTTAGCGGAAACTTTAAAGAAGGTGGGTTTAACATATTAGAAGATAACTTCATAGATTCAGATGCTAAAAAATATATAGTAATAGGTATTGATAAAAAAAATACGACAAAAGTAATGTTGGACACATTGCTAAAGTATACTAAAGATGTATATGTATATAACAATAATGAGCTAATAGAATTTGATAGTAGTATGTGTATATTTGAATATAAAGATGAAGCTGTAATATACAATTTATCATCAAACTTTTCTGAGGGAGGTTTGATTAACAATCTATCATTTTATTTAGAAACAACTTATGATCTTTCTGATATAGATGATAAAAAAGAATACAAAAATGTTGTAAAAAGTATAACTAAGATAGTTGAAGATGAAGAAGGAAAATTTAATAAGCTTACTCGTGATATGGTCGATGTACTTCAAGAAAATAAAGAAATATTTACAACAAAACAATATGTTCACAATGTAAAAAGTATTTCTGAATTACTTGGAAAAGAACCAACTATTAAACCTGAGAAAAAGCAAATGAGTAAAAATGAGATTGAAGATATATATGTATCAAATATAGAAATTCCAAAAATAGATATTGATGAAGATGATTTGGGATTAGACGATATAGATATATCAGGTGTTGATGATGAACAGATTTTAGCTGAAAAAGCAATTCCAAAAAAAGAAAATAAAGAAAAAAATGATGAAAAAAGAGAAGAAGTAAATGAAATTTTTGAAGATGGTTTGAAAGCTGAGGAAGATACAAATGATGATAGCAATGTAGATTCCGATTTTGATGAGAATGATACACTAGATATTGCAGATATGTTATTTTCTAAAGCTGACTTAGCATTAGATTTAGATGAGGCAAAAAAAGAATCTAAAAAAGAAATTAAAGAGAAAATAAAAGACGATGAACTTGTTAAAGTAAAAAAATTAAATTTAAATAATATTTCTAATTTTATATATGAGCTTCCATCAAAGACAAAAACTGCTAAGAATCAAGACTTACTTAAAATTCCAAATTATATATCAAAAATGATCCCTAATTTCTTTGAATTATCTGATAATTCAAAAACAGAAGAAATTGATGGAGCAATGTACAAAGTAAGAGAAGTTAACATTGAATTAGTTGATGTAAAAAATGGAAAAAAATATACAGATAGAAATGCTAAGATTTCATATAAAGTTGGACAATCTTATGTTTCAATTATATCTGATGTATTTAAAAATGTTGATTATGTTGAATTTGATATTGCAAGAATAATTAAACTTGACAGTAAAGTATACCACATTGAAATAATTACATCTGATATGCAAGAATATAAATTATGGAGCAAGCTATGTAATCAAGATTTTAAATCAAGTGCTAGAAAATATGGAATGATGTAAATAATATTAGGTAGATAGCAAAGCTATCTGCCTTTTTTTGCCACAAATGCTTGAAAAATGTAGCTTTTTGTTATATAATCAACTAGAAAAAAGGGGAGAAATATATGAGGCTTAAAAAATTAGAATTACAGGGATTTAAATCTTTTGCAGATAAAACTGAAATTATAGTATTAGATGGGGTTACTACTATTGTTGGACCAAATGGAAGTGGAAAAAGTAATATATCTGATGCTGTAAGATGGGTACTTGGTGAACAAAGTGTAAAAAATTTAAGAGGTCAAAAAATGGAAGATGTTATCTTTGCAGGTACTCAGGCAAGAAAAAAAGTTGGATTTGCTGAAGTTTCGTTATATCTTGATAACAGTGATGAGTCACTTCCAGTTGAATTTAAAGAAGTTGTTGTAACAAGAAGAGTATATAGGAGTGGAGAGAGTAATTATCTTTTAAATGGGGCTGAATGTAGACTTAAAGACATTCAGGAACTTTTTATGGACACAGGTGTTGGAAAAGATGGATATAGTATAATATCTCAGGGAAAAATTGATGAAATATTATCAACAAAATCAGAAGAAAGGCGTCATATATTTGAAGAGGCATCTGGAATTGTAAAATACAAAACTAGAAAAGATGAAGCTGTAAAAAAATTAGCCAATACTGATAGTACGCTTGCAAGGGTAAATGATGTTATAGCAGAAATAGAAAACAACTTAGAACCTCTTGAAAAAAAATGTGAAGTTGCAAAAAAATATTTAGAACTTAAAGATAAGTTAAAAGTATTAGATGTTAGGATATTTATACAAAGTTTAAATCAAAATGCAGAAGCTTTATGCAAAATAGATGATGTGATTGAGACATTTACAAATGATATATCAAAAGAAGAAGCAATATCAGCGGAACTTGAAAAATCTAAAATGAACCTTAAAGAAAGACTAGCAGAAGTTACTTTGAAAATAGAAGAAACTCAAAGTAAATTTTATGAAACAGAAAGTGAAAATCAAAAACTTTCATCAAAAATTGAAATAAGCAGAGCTAGTATTGAAAATGCTAATGAAAATATTGAAAGACTAAATGTTGAAATAAAAGATGACTTTGAAAAAATAAATTTATTGAAAGAAGATATTGAAAAAAGACTTAAGAAAAAAGAATCTCTTGAGGAAAACAAGAAAAAATTTGAAAATGAATTATCCTTAAAGCAAGAAGAATTAGAAAATGTGATGTCAACTCTAGATGAAAGAGCAGAGCAAATTACAGCTATTAAGGACGAAATAGATTTAAAAAGAGAAGAAGCTTATGAGCTTAAAATGAATTCAAGTAGTATCGAAGCTACAATTGAAGCAAATAATTCTCAAATAGAAGAAAAGGAAAAAATTCTTGATAAAAATATAACTGCAAATGATAGTGTAACAACTACTAAAGAGGAGCTTACATCTAATTTAAATAGTAAAAATACTTCACTAAATGAAATTCTTGAAAAAGAAAATAAATATAACGAAGATAAAAAAATATTGGATGAAAAATATAATGAAATGCTATCTAATGAGAGAAAATTAAATCAAGAAGTTATGACTTTAAAATCAAAATATAATTATCTTACGAACCTTGAAAACGAAAATGAAGGATATTACAAAAGTGTAAAAGAATCACTTTTGTATGCAAAGAAAAACAACATGCAAAATGTATATGGTACAGTTGCATCATTGATATCCACAGAGGAAAAGTATGAATATGCAGTGGAAATAGCACTTGGTGGATATATGCAAAATGTTGTTGTAAATGATGAACAAACAGCAAAGAAAATTATTTCATACTTAAAGGAAAATTCGCTTGGTCGTGTTACTTTTCTTCCTATTAATACTATTAAAAAGGTAGATAACAGTATAAAAGATAAAGCAAGAAAATTGGATGGATATATAGGAATGGCATCAGAAATAGTAAAATATGATTCTAAATTTAAAGATGTAATACTTTTAAGTTTAGGTTCAACTATTGTTGTAGATACTGTTGATAATGCAATCTTAATGTCAAAAAAACTAAAGAATATGGCAAGAATTGTAACTCTTACAGGTGAACTTTTCTCAGCTACAGGAAGTATAACTGGTGGTAAAAACTCACATAGTTCAGCAGGACTTCTTGGTAGAAAAGAAAAAATTGAAAAATTAAAGAAGATAATTTCAGATAAAGAAAAAGAATACAGTTCTTTAAATAACGACGTAAGAGAACTAAATATACAAATAGAAGAAGCAAAAAAAGAAAACAACAAAATTGTAGAAGAAAAATCTTCATGCCAAATAGAGATAGCAACACTTAAGGAGAAATTATTAAATATTGAAAGGGAAGAAAAGAAGGTATTACTTGCAAAAGAAAACGCAAAATTAGCTATTGATAGTTTAAAGGAGCAAAATGAAACTTTAAGAGAAAATATTGAAGAAAATAACAAAAAGGTAGAAGAGCTTGAGAAAAAAATAAATGAAAATCAAGAAATAGTTGATGAGTATTCAAGATTTAATAAAGAAAAATCCGAAATGGTAAGTAATTTACATGAAGATATTGCAAACCTTAAAGTATCAATTTCATCATTTGATGAAAGCAGTGGCTCAATTGACGAAATGAAAGATAAATTATCGCAAGATATACAAAACTTTGGAGAGGGAATTGAAAGAAAGAAATCAAGTATAGCAAATCTTGAAACTTCAAAAAGGGATGCTGAAGAAGAAATAAAAACTCTAACAGAGTCTATTAAAGAAAAACAAAACTTTAAACTTGATTTTGCAAATATTTTAAATAGTCTAAAAGATACTAAAAAAGAAGTTGAGCAAAAACAAGAAACTCTAGAAGTAAAAGTACTAGATGGATTAAAAAAAATAGATAAATTAAAAGATGAAAGAGCAAAAGTTCAAGCTAGAAAATTAAAATTTGATATAGAAATAGAAAATCTAAAAAACAAAATGTGGGATGATTATGAAATAACTATATCTGTTGCAAAAGAAATGATAGAATCTCTTCCAGTAGATGATAGTGATGAGAAGACAATTGTAAAAAATGCTGAAAAGATTAGAAAAGAAATAAAAGATCTAGGTGAAGTAAGTGTTGGAGCAATTGAAGAGTATAAATCTACAAAAGAACGTTATGATTTTATATCAAATCAAAAAGCAGACTTAGAAGAAACAAAGAAAAAGCTTGAAAATTTAATTAATAATATGACAAGTATAATGAAGCAACAGTTTGAAAAACAGTTTAAACTAATTAATGAAAACTTTAATGAAACATTTAAAGAACTGTTTGGAGGAGGAAAAGCTGAATTAAAACTTGAAGATGAATCTAATGTTTTATCATCAGGAATAGAAATAGAAGTACAACCTCCAGGTAAAAAACTTCAAAGTATGATGCTTTTATCAGGTGGAGAGAGAGCTCTAACTGCAACTGCTTTGTTATTTGCTATACTTAAGCTTAAAGCACCTCCATTTTGCATATTAGATGAAATTGAAGCTGCACTCGATGATGTAAATGTACATAGATTTGCAGAATACATAAAAAAATATTCAAAAAATACACAATTTATTGTAATAACACACAGAAAAGGTACTATGGAAGTAGCATCATCTACTTACGGTGTTACAATGCAAGAGTATGGTATATCTAAGGTTGTTTCAATGAAGATGAAATAGGAGGTTAAAAAATGAATTTCAAAGAAAAGTATATTAATGAAGAAATACTAGAAAAAATTGTTATTCCTTTTTATAAAAAACACTTTCCAGATGTCTATGATGAAAGTATGAATATATATGTAAATATTAATGACAATGTACCAAAGGACAATCAAAGAATTTGTTCTTCAAAAACAGATTTTTCTATTAGATATGATACAGCTGGAAAAATTGAAAATATAAATAATATTGGAGAGCAATATGTTGTTATAAGTGAACAAATCGACTCAAAATGTGATTTGAGATGTAGAAGAAAAGTATTAGATTCTGTTATAATTGCACACGAATGTGCCCATCAATATTCTGGAAAAAATTTATGGAAATATAACGAATCTTACTTATCTTCAGGTAGAATATATAATATGATTCGAAATGGTAAAATTAGTAAAGAGGATACTGATAAATTACTTAAAATTCCAGAAGGTTATGGCCTTTTTGATATTGGTGAAGCCTTTGCCAAATGTTGTGAGTTAAAATTAATAAATGAGATGTTTAAAGATGGAAAAATTACTAAAGAGGAAAATAATAATATTTTATCTTTTGAGCAAAAATATAAAAGTAACCCACCATATGAGGTTGGAAATGCTTTTTATAATTTATTAAATCAAGTTGGAGAAAATAAATTTGTAGAATTGATAAAAAATTATGATATATTTGAACATTTTAAATTTAATAAGAATGACATAAATAGCAAAGAAATATATTTAGATTTTTTAAAAAATCCACTAGGATATATGCAAAAAATACAAATAAATAAAGATAGAAAAAATGATAAAGAAAATGTTAGTGAACTTTTAAATATAATAGAAAATTCAGAAAAAAATAATTCAGTTATTAAAAATGAAGACTCATTTAGAAGCTCACTAGGTAAACTAGTAAATGAAGCATGTGATGATGTAATATTACATGAAGATGAAGATGATAATCTTGAAAAAAGAAAAAAAGAATACAAAGAAAAAGAAGTTTAATTTTAAATTTTTAAAAATAATATCTATAATTCTTTTTATATATCCAATTATAGTTTTTATAATTTTTAAATTTAAAAGCACTATACATTATAGAATAAATTATTTTTTATTTATTTTTATTGAATTTTTGAGCTTAATTTATATATTTTTTTGGTTTAAAAAGAAAAAGGAAATATCAAAAGGAATTGTTACTCTATTTTGTATATATTGTTTAGTTACGTTCTTTTTACCAATGTATTCAAGTACAGGCCTTTCATCTTCAAATAAGGAAAATAAAAATTATCTACATGGACTTGAAATACAAAGTAAATATAAAGATATGTATGGAATTACTATATTTTTAAAAAATAAAACTTTTTAACCTAAAAATCCGCTAAAAAATATATTTTTTAAGCGGGTTTTACTATTTTGTATTTTATTGACAACTTGATGTTTAAATTATATAATTAACATTATAAATACAAAGTCAGGTGAATATAAATTGCACGATATATGGAATCCATGGCATGGATGTAAAAAAATTAGTGAAGGTTGCGATAACTGTTATATGTATTATTTAGATAATGTTAGAACACAAAAAGATTCTTCAGTTATATACAAGTCTAAAACTAATTTTGATTATCCTTTAAAAAAGGATAGAAATGGAAATTATAAAATAAAAAGTGGAGAGCAAATAAGGATATGCATGACATCAGATTTCTTTTTAGAGGAAGCTGACAAATGGAGAGATGAAATTTGGAATATAATTAAAATTAGAAGTGATGTTAAATTTTTTATATTAACTAAAAGAGCAAATAGGATAGAAAGTTGTTTACCAAGTGATTGGAATGATGGATATGAAAATGTAATTTTAAATGTGACTTGTGAAAATCAAAGAAGAGCTGATGAAAGAATTCCAATATTGTTAAATGTTAAAGCTAAACATAAAGGGATTATGGTAGCTCCTTTTATTGGAAAAGTGTCTATAAGCAAATATTTAAAATTTAATCAAATTGAACAAGTAATTGCAGGTGGAGAGAACTATGATGGCTCGAGAGTTTGTAAATACGAGTGGGTTAAAGCTTTAAGTGACGAGTGTAAAAAAGAAAATGTAACATTTTGCTTTATTGAAACGGGAACTAAATTTGAAAAAAATAACAAATTATATACAATAAAATCAAAGAAAGTTCAAAGTAATATGGCGTATAAATCAGGACTAAGTTTTGAAGGAAAGAAAATAAAATATAAACTTAATAGTTACATACAAGAAACTTTATTTAAAGAAAAAAACGAATGTAAAAAACCATACTTTAAAGAATTCTGTTATACATGTGGCAGTAAAATTATATGTAATGGATGTAGTAATTGCAAAAAATGTGAAAGAAAGTAAGTGAATAAAATGATTTTAGAGCACACTTTTAAACCAATATATGATAAAAATAGATTTTGGAAATTAATTAGTACTATTCTTGATGTAGTTAAATCAGAGTTATTAATATATTAAAAAATTCAAGTATAACTTATATTGTAACAATGGTAATACAAGTATAACTAAATAATTTGTAGCGATGGTTAAAATTTACTTTAAAATAATATATATAAATATATTGACAAATAATATTAAATATATTAATATTGTTAATATATATAAAGAGGTTAGATTTATGGGAAAAAATAAATATGAAGACTTATATGAGAATATAATAAATGGCACTTATAATTATGAAGAGGAGCAACAAAAAGTAGAACAAAACAGAAATATGTTTTATTTAATAAGGGAATTGAATACAAATCCTGATATGTTAGAGAATGTCAAGAAAATGATGGATTATAGGGATTTACGTACTAAGCAATCATGGCTATCAAACTTTTATTATAATAGCAATAAATTTAATGATGGAGAATTGAAATTGCAAACATTAAAAAATGAGGTGTATAGGCTTGATAGAGATAGAAGAAAATATCATAATAATGCTCTTGCATCTTTCTATTCTTTAGTAAATGATATGAAGAAAAATGGAATACCACCTTTATATAAAGGAAAAATTATGACCCCATTTGATGATAAAGTAAATAAATATGGAGATCCTAACATAAGACAAGAGATGACAGATGGCTTTTTAAAAATGTTGTATAATAGTATATCTGAAACAACAATAGCTGATTTGGGAATAGAACAAGGGGAATACGATAAAGGTGTTGATTCATTTAAAAAAATTTCAGGTGAATTGCGTCATCAGGATCATTCGTATGGTGTTAAAGAGCCATTAAGAAACGATGATGATGCACCATCATTTTATTAAAGAACTTGACTTATGTAAATAAAAATGCTATAATTATATACGGCGATAAGATATAAGCCGTATTTAATAATAAGGTTGGAGTGATTAAAATGATAGAGTACATTAATACTTTATTTTCAGAAAAAAGTAAAGTGGAAGCTTCAAGAATGATAGGAAAGGAATATCCACTTACTAAACTAAGAGAATGTGCTACATATTTAAATAAAAAATTTCCAAATGATTTTAATTTTAAAATTGATGGAAATGATTATGAGTTGTATAAATCTGTTTTAGAGTTTGAAAAGAAGTATAGGCCATAAAATAAGCGAGCATTTGCTCGCTTATTTTTCATGGTAAGTGTTATTTATATTTGGATTTAGTGAAAATTACAATATAAATAGCAATTAATTTTCATTAGTTATTTTTTCCATCATTTCAAGATAATCCCATTTTTTATCAATTTCTTTTTGTAAATCTTCAATCATCCATTCATTACCAGGTTTGAACATATGTCTAAATCTTCTTTGTAATTTTAAAAATTCTTCAACTGGTAATTTTTTAGCAGGTCTATATGTTATTTTGTATTTACCATTTTCAACTTCGTAAAGAGGCCAAAAACAAGTATCTACAGCAAGTTTAGAAATAATTTGAAGATCTTCTGTAGGATATCCCCATCCTCTAGGGCAAGGTGATAAAACAGACATATACGTAGGACCTTTGGTATAAATTGCTTTTTCTGATTTTTCATATAAATCTTTTAGATTACCAATCAATGCTGACTGTGCTACATAAGGAATATTATGTTTTACCATTATTTCTGTTAAATCTTTACGCATTTGAGATTTTCCATTTTTTATCTTACCAACAGGAGATGTTGTAGTATCAGCATAATGTGGAGTAGAAGAGGAACGCTGAGTTCCAGTATTCATATATGCACCATTATCATAACATATGTATGCTATATCATGTCCTCTTTCCATTGCACCAGATAATGATTGTAGACCTATATCTAGAGTACCCCCATCACCACCAAATCCGATAAATTTAGTAGTTTTATCATTATTTATTTTTCCATCTTTTTTAAATTTATTATACACAGCTTCAACACCAGATAAAGTAGCAGGTGCACATTCAAATGCTGTATGAATAAATGAACAATTTTTCCATGATGTGTATGGGTATGTGCAAGTAGATACTTCAAGGCAACCAGTTGCAACTGATATAGCTGCGTTATCTTCTTCTTTTAATGCTCTTAGAACACCGTTAACAATAACTGGTGCACCACAACCAGCACACATCCTATGACCAGAGGTAAGTCTATTTTCTTTTTTTATTTGTTCTTTTAAGATATACATTTAAACCTCCTCCTTTTCAAGACCAAGAAAATATTTAACTTTATCTATTTTTCCTGTATTTGATATATTTATTAAATTGTTTGCAATATCTTCTATATCGTCAATCTTTACATCTGCACCACCTAGTCCATATATGTAATTTATAGTATTTACATGTACATTTTGAGAAAACATAGCAGATGTTATTTCTCCAAATAAAGGACCGCAATATCCATTTATACTATCAGCTTTATCCATAATAGCAAGAGCTTTTAAATTTTTTAGCTCTTGTGGAATAGAGGTATAAGGAAGAGGTCTAAAACATCTAGGTTTTAAAAGCCCTATTTTTATACCTTTATCTCTTAACTTATCAATAGTATCTTTTATTGTACCAGCTGTTGAATTAAGAGCAATTATTCCAATTTGAGCATCATCCAATTTATATTTTTCATAAAGTTCGTATTTTCTTCCGGTTAGTTTATAAAATTCATCTGATACTTGATTTATTACATCTATAGCATTATCCATAGCAACAGATAAATCTTTTCTAATGCTAAAATAATATTTTTGAAGAGCAAGAGGCCCCATTGATATATTTTTATTTATATCAAGTAAATATTCCTCTGGTTCATATTTACCTACAAATTTTTTTACTTCTTCGTTTTCTAAAAGCATTATATTTTCAATAGAGTGTGATGTTATAAATCCATCATAGCAAACCATAACTGGAAGTTTAGTTTTTTCAGTTATTTTTACTGCCATAATTGTATTATCATATGCTTCTTGATTATTTTCACAGTATAATTGAATAAATCCACAGTCTCTTACTCCCATTGAGTCAGAATGATCATTATGAATATTTAATGGAGCAGATAATGCTCTATTGGCACATATTAGTGTCATAGGTAATCTCATTCCAGAAGCTACATATAACATTTCAAACATAAGTGCAAGTCCTTGAGATGAAGTTGCACTCATAACTCTGCCACCAGCAGCTGCAGCACCAATTGTAGCAGACATTGCTGAGTGCTCACTTTCAACAGGTATAAACTCAGTATCAACAGTACCATTTGCAACAAAATTTGAAAAATATTGTGGTATTTCTGTTGATGGAGTAATTGGATATGCAGCAACAACATCTGGATTTATTTGTTTCATAGCAGTGGCAACAGCTTCATTACCACTTAATCTCTCACGTATAGCCATAATTTACACCTCCTGTTTATCTATATCTGATTTCATATCAATTGCATGAAATGGACAAACCTTTGCACAGATACCACATCCTTTACAAAAGTCAAGGTCCATCCCAAGTAGTTTTCCATCTTTATGTCTGATACATCCTTCTGGACAATAGGGAACACACATCATACAATTTTTACATTTTTCTTTATCGTGATATGGATATTTATTTTTCCAGTCACCCGTTTTAAATTCTACAGAGTTACCATCTTTTAAAATTATACCGCCTAAACTATATTTTTTCTTCATTTAGTACCTCCTTTAATTTCATCGTATCCTCTAAGTAAAGCTTCCATATTTGGTTCAATCACTTCAGGTCTTTTAGCAAATTTATGGCTAAAAGCATCTTTCATATTATCTACAAGTTCTTCTTTAGACATTATTTTAGTTATATTTACAACTGCAGCAAGCATTGCTGTATTTGGGAAATTTGCTTTTAAGCATTCCAAACTTATTTTTGATGCATCTATAGTATATATTTTACCAATAAATCCATTTAATTTTTTCCTTAAACTATCAATGTCTTCATTTGTATTTATAACTATAGCACCATTATCTTTAAGTCCACTTGTTACATCAACAGCTCCAATAAGGGAATCATCTACAACTACAACATAATCAGGCTCATAAATATTAGAGTGTATTCTAATAGGTGTGTCACTGATACGATTATATGCAGTAATTGGTGCACCCATTCTTTCTGGTCCATATTCAGGAAATCCTTGAATATATTTTCCTGTATTAAAAGCAGCATCAGCAAGTAAAAGAGAAGCTGTTTTAGCTCCTTGGCCGCCTCTGCCATGCCATCTAATTTCTATCATTTTAAACCTCCTTAAGATTATGATATAAGTATATATCTAAAATTATTACAAGTCAAGTAAAATGCAATAAATTGAGATGTTGCGACAGATTTAGATATTAAGATAAATAATGCTTGATATACACATTATTATATAGTATAGTATATTTAATAGCAGAAAATATGAAATATATTAAGTTAATTAAAAATGAATATTATAAGTAAAGAAATTTTTTTATTATAATTAGAGACAAAAATTTTTAGATATGGTATAATAAAAAATAAGCGAGGGACATATATGAACGATAAATTAAAAGAAATAACTGATAAAGCAATAGAAATGAAAAAAATTTAGATATGACAGATCTTGATATTGCAAAATTTATCCATATTGAATTAGGGAAAGCTATATACTATGACAATAATTATTCATCACAGCAAGAAGATAATGGACATGAAGCACAATTATCTATAAACAGAAAAGAAAATATGTTAAAGAGTAATACGGATAAAACATCAAAGATGTAAATGTGTAAAGGTATGGCAGAGATATATGCTGAAATACTGAACAGTGTTGGGATAGAAGCTAAGTCAGTTGGAACAACTATGAAAGGGCAAACGCAAGAAGTTAGTGAAAATGAAGCAAAGCACTTTTATACTTTGTTTAAAACTGGAGAACAAGAATACATACAAGATTTTTTAATGGAATCTGCTTTAATTCTAATTTATTAACAAAATTGAAACAGGAAAATTTAATTGATAAAAGTGAAGATAATTCAATTATTATGAATAAAGTATATAAAAAATATATGAAAAAATTTAAAAAGATAATTAAGGAAGATGAAGTATTTTTAAATTTTGAGCTTATAAAAAAAATAAAGAAAAATGGTTTAAAAATAGGTCTAGTTTCAACATCTAAGAGGTGCTTTATTGATTTATTGTTAGAAAAATTAAATATAAATAAACTTTTCGATATAGTTATTTCTAGAGAAGATGTAGAAAAGTTGAAACCTGATATGCAGGACTATGTAAAAGCTATGAAAAAGCTTAAAGTCAATCCGTGTAATTGCATAGCTATAGAAGATTCAAAAAGAGGAATAATATCTGCAACTAGTGCTGATATAAAGACAATAAGATCTTGCCAATATTTAAATGAAAGTAAAAATGAACAAAATTACATTACATCTATAGAAAGAATTAGTAGTACTCTTTTAATAATTATCAATAATATCAATAGTATCAATAAAATATAACTTATTCAAGCTTGTATATTATAAAACTTATTATTTGTATTATATTTTTGTGTATATATTGTGAAATATCTTGTGCTGGGAATATAAATGTGATAGGATATATTCGTTATGATAAAAAATGTATTAGAATGTTTAGAAAATTCATGTAAAAAAAATGAAGATAAAATAATATTTGCAGATGAAAAAGAAGAAATAACATATTTAGAATTTTTAAAAAACTCGCAAAAAATTGGAACAGGTCTTTATAATAAAAGTTCTAATAAAAGGCCAATTGCTATATTCATTGACAAAAGCATAAATACACTACTTGCAATGTTTGGAGTACTTTATAGTGGATCATTTTATACTGTAATTGATGTGAATTCACCAATAGATAGAATAAAATCAATTGTAAAAACACTTGAGGTAACAGAGGTAATAACTGATGAGAAAAATAGATCTAAAATCCAAAATGATAACATATTTCAAAATGTGTATACAGTAGAGGAACTTTTAAAATGGAAAGTTGATAATGATGTAATATCAAATGTAAGAGAAAATTCTATTGATACAGACCTTATGTATGTACTTTTTACATCAGGATCTACTGGGGTACCAAAAGGTGTTGCAATATGTCATAGAAGTGTTATAGATTATATATCATTTATAAAAAATAAATTTGATATTAATGGAAATACTATTTTTGGGAGTGGTACGCAGTTATATTTTAGTATGTCGATTCTTGATATATATACTAATATATTAGCAGGTTCTACTCTTTACCTTATTCCTAAAATATATTTTTCTTTTCCAATAAAATTGTTAGAATTTATGAATCAAAAAAAAATAAATACAATTTATTGGGTACCTTCAGCTTTAGGAATTATTTCAGATTTAAGAGCCTTAGATGATATAGATTTGCCATATTTAAAGAAGGTGTTATTCGCAGGTGAAGTTATGCCTGTTAAGAAATTAAACTATCTAATGATACATTTAAAAAATGCAATGTTTGCAAATTTATATGGGCCAACAGAGGTTACAGATATTTGCACTTATTATATTGTAGATAGAAAATTTAAAAATGACGAATCACTTCCTATAGGTGTTGCATGCGATAATTGTGAGGTTTTAGTATTAAAAGATGATTTTACAAAAGCAAATTTTGGCGAAGAAGGACAACTTTGTGTAAAGGGTTCATATCTTGCACTTGGTTATTATAACAATAAAGAGGCAACTAAAGGAGCTTTTATACAAAATCCCCTTAATTTAAAATTTCCTGAAGTTATTTATTTAACTGGAGACATAGTAAAATATAATCAAAGAGGAGAGCTAGAATATATTTCAAGAAAGGATTTTCAAATAAAGCATATGGGGTATAGGATAGAACTTGGAGAAATTGAAAAAGTTGCAAATTCTATTGAAGGTATACAAAGCGTTGCATGTGTTTATGATTTTAAAAAAAGCAGAATTGTTATGTTTTATACAAGTAGTAATGTAGATGAATATATTCTTAAAAATTCTTTAAAAGAAAAATTATTAGACTATATGATGCCATCAAAGATTATTAAACTAAAGGTGATGCCGCATAATGCAAATGGAAAAATAGATAGAAAAAAATTAAAAGAAATGTTGGAGGTAAAGTAATGGAAAAATTATTAGAAGTTTTAGAAGATGTAAAACCTGATGTTGACTTTAAAAGTTCAAAGTGCTTAATTGATGATAGGATATTAGATTCACTTGATATTGTATCGATTGTGAGTGCTTTAAACGAAGAGTTTGATATACAAATATCTATAAAAGATATTGTGCCTGAAAATTTTAATTCAGTAGATGCATTATATTCCCTTGTAAAAAGATTACAAGAAGATTAAAGGTGGTAGCCTATGGCAATTAATTCTTTAAAATACGTAATATTTGTTGCAATTGTTGTGGTTATATATTATTTATTTCCTAAGAGAACAAAAGGAATTGTTTTGCTTATTGCAAGTTATGTTTTTTATTTTATAAATAGTTCAAAACTAACAATATATTTAATTATTACTACTATTTCAATATATTGTATTTCTCTTCTAATGACAAAAATTGACAAGTTAGCAAAAGAAAAATGTAAGTTACTTGAAAAAGATAGTAAAAAGATAATAAAGAAAAATGCCAAGATAAAAAAGAAACTTCTACTAGTAGTTGCCTTAGTAATAAATTTTGGAATATTAATAGCACTTAAGTATTGTAATTTTATTTTTTTAAATATAAATAGTATATGTAATGTATTTAATATAAATTTTAATATTCCATTTAAAAATGTTGTATTACCACTTGGAATTTCATACTATACACTTCAGGCAGTAAGTTATGTTGTAGATGTTTATAGAGGAAAGTATAAAGCCGATAAAAATTTCTTTAGGGTCGCACTTTTTGTAAGTTTTTTTCCACATATAGTTGAAGGGCCAATTGGGAAATATGACTTGATAGCAGACGATATATATAATTCACATAAATTTAATTACAAAAATTTTACTTATTCTATTCAACTAATATTATGGGGATATTTTAAGAAGATGGTAATTGCAGACAGAGCAGGACTTTTTGTGAGTACTATATTTGATAATTATACAACATATGGTGGAGTCATAATAATAGCTTCTATAATGTTATATACATTGCAGTTATATTCAGAATTCTCAGGTTGTATAGATATAGTAAGGGGCGTAGCTGGATTATTTGGAATTACACTTAGTGAAAATTTTAAAAGACCATTTTTTTCAAAAACTGTACAGGAATTTTGGCAAAGATGGCATATAACCCTTGGAGTATGGTTAAAAGAATATGTTTTTTACCCCATTTCTTTCTCTAAACTTACAGTTAAAATAACTGGAGCATTTAAAAAAATAGTAAAAAATAATTATATTACAAAGATTTTACCATCAGTCATATCGATGTTTTTTGTGTGGCTTGTAATGGGAATTTGGCATGGAGCAAGTTGGAAATACGTTTTTTATGGAATGTATTATTATTTTATAATGATGGCAGGGATGGTACTTTCACCATTATTTAAAATAATTTTACGTAAATTAAAGATTAATACACAAAAAAAGTGGTATAAAGTTATGCAGATTATACGTACACATTTTTTTGTATTTATTGGAATGATGATTTTTAGAGCGAGTACTATTAAAGAGGCTTTTTGTATCTTTAAGTCAATATTTAGTTTTAAATCTATAGACAAGGTTTTAAATGGTAAAATTTTTTCTTTGGGAGTTGGAATAAGTGACTTTATTATTATTTTAGTATCAGTAATTTTGCTATATATTGTTGGAATTATACAAGAAAAGGAATATATGGTGAGAGATAAAATTGCTGAGAAAAAAGTTGTAGTTAGATGGGCAATATATTATATTCTAATATTTTCAATTTTAATATTTGGAATATATGGTAAAGGATATAACGCTAGCAGTTTTATATACGGTAATTTTTAGGAGTGTGTATGTTATCAAGGATGAATCTTAAACTTATTTTTAAAATTATTTCATTTATATTAATTGGAATTATTATTTTTATATTGTTATCAGCAATTATAGTACCACACTGGACAAGAAATGATGGAACTACAGTTGTTATTAAAAGTTTCTATAACGAGCCAAAGGACACAATTGATGCTGTGTTTATAGGAAATAGTAGTGTATATAAAGGCATATCACCAATGGAAATTTGGAAAAAATATGGTATAACTTCGTATGATTTTGCTTCACCAGATCAGAAAATTTGGCTTTCTTATTATTTTATAAAAGAATGTTTTAATTATCAAAAACCAAAAGTGATAGTATTAAGTGTTGATGAATTTTTTTCAGAGGAAAATATTTCAGAGCAAAGTTTGAGAAAAGCTTTAGATTCAATGAGGTATAATGGAGTAAAAAGAGAAATACTAAATGACAAAACGTTTAATATTTCATCATCAGAAAAACTAAGCTATATTTTTCCAATATTAAGATATCATTCAAGATGGGATAAGCTTGAATTTGATGATTTTATACTTGAAGATGATAAAGATATAACAGTACATAAGGGTTATGTTATAACTAAGAAGAAAAAATCATATAGTACAGGAAAAGGTTCAGATAGTGAATCAATTGGAATAAAAGTAACGAATTATTTGGATAAAATAATATATATATGCAAGGAAAATAATACCGAACTTGTACTTACATATATACCATCTCCTGTCACTTGGTCTGAAGAAAAGTATACTGAAATACAGAACTTTGCTAAATCTCATAATTTAAAGTATATAGATCTAAATAAAAATAATTTGGCTGATATTAATTGGAAAGATGACACTGAAGATGGTGGATGGCATTTAAATTTATATGGTGCTATGAAAGTAACAGACTATATCGGTAGAGTATTAAAAGATGAATATAATCTACCAAATCATAAAAAAGATGAAGAATATAATGGGTGGTATGAAGAAGAACAAAGATATGACATTGCACTTAGAGAATTGTAGATTTAAAAAATAATAATTTATTTTTATTGATTATTGACTTTAATAAAATATAGTGTTAATATATAACTATTAGTGTTATTTTATATATCAGATATATCAAAACCTTAATTTTTTGTTTTTTTACACACCATAAATAAAATTTGTTTTTGATTTTTCTTGACAATTAAATAATACTAGTGTATAATATGTGTAAAGTTAAAATGCTTTACACATATTTTTTGAGGTAAGAAATGGAAGAAAATATAAAATTTAGTATGCTTTATGACATATATGGAGAGTTACTTACAAAAAAGCAACAAGATATTTTTGAAGAATATTATTTATATAACCTTTCTTTAAGAGAAATAGCAAAAAACAAAGAGATTTCCTATCAAGCAGTAAGAGATAGCATAAAGAAAAGTGAAGAACTACTTGAAGAATATGAGAAAAAAGTTGGAATGCTAAATTTAAAGAAGAAGGTAAATAAAATAGAAAAAATATGTAAAACTCAAGATGGAAATAAAGAAGAAATATTAAAAGTTTTAAGTGAGGATGATATATAGTGTTTGAAAATTTATCTGATAGACTTCAAGGTATAGTAAAAAAATTAAAAGGTCAAACAAGAATTACAGAAAAAGAATTAAATGAATGTTTAAGAGAAGTTAAACTTGCACTTTTAGAAGCTGATGTAAACTATAAAGTTGTAAAAAAGTTTGTAAATAATGTAAAAGAAAAAGCTTTAGGTGAAGATGTAATGAAGAGTCTTACACCTGGTCAACAAGTTGTTAAAATTGTTAGAGATGAACTTACAGAACTTCTTGGTTCTTCAGAGTCAAAATTAAACATTTCATCAAATCCACCAACTATAATTATGCTTGTAGGACTTCAAGGTAGTGGTAAAACAACACTTTGTGGAAAGCTTAGTAATTATTTAAGAAAACAGGGTAAAAAACCACTTATGGTAGCTTGTGATGTATATAGGCCAGCTGCAATAAAACAACTTGAAACTATAGGCAAAAGTTTAAATATTGATGTGTATAGTGAAGAAGGAAATAAAAATGTAGTTGAAGTTGCAAGTAATGGATTAAAAAAAGCTCATGCTAAACTTTGTGATGTTGTATTAATAGATACTGCAGGTCGTCTTCAAATAGATGATACACTTATGGATGAATTGGTAGATCTAAAAAAAGCTGTAAAACCTCATGAAATTATACTTGTAGTAGATAGTATGACTGGTCAAGAAGCTGTAAATGTTGCAGAAACATTTAATGAAAAAGTAGGTATTGATTCTATAACGATGTCAAAACTTGATTCTGATACAAGAGGTGGTGCTGCATTATCTGTAAAAGAAGTAACAAATAAACCAATTAAATTTGCTTCTGTTGGAGAAAAGTTAAGTGATTTAGAACCATTTTATCCAGATAGAATTGCTTCAAGAATACTGGGAATGGGAGATGTTTTATCAATTATAGATAAAGCAGAAAAAGCTTTTGATGAAGAACAAGCAATTGAACTTGAAAGTAAAATGAGAAAGAATGAATTTACTCTTGATGATTATTTATCAGTTATGAAAAAAATAAGAAAGATGGGTTCATTTAAACAAATTCTTGGTATGATGCCTGGAATTCCAAGTGAAATTAGAAATGCTGAAATTGATGAAAAACAATTATTTAGAATAGATGCAATTATTACTTCCATGACAAAAGAGGAAAGAAGAAATCCTAAAATATTAAATGCTAAAAGAAGAATTAGAATTGCAAATGGTAGTGGTAATAAAGTTGAAGATATAAATAGATTTATGAATCAATTTGAACAAATGCAAAAAATGATGAAATCTTTAAATGGAGCTAAAGGAAAAAATAAATTTAGAAATTTAAAGAATATGATTAAATAAAATTGTTATTAATAAATAAATATAAATTTTTAAGGAGGTGACATTATGGTAAAAATCAGATTAAGAAGAGATGGTGCAAAGAAAAATCCATATTATACTTTAGTTGTTGCTGATTCAAGATTTCCATCTGATGGAAGATTTATTGAAAAAGTAGGAACATACAATCCTATGGTAGAACCAGCTGAATTAAAAGTAGATACTGAAAAAGTAACTGAATGGATCAAAAAAGGTGCAAAACCTACAGACACAGCAGCTGCTCTTATAAAAAAAGCAGGAGTAGAAATATAAGGAGGGAAAAATGTATAAAGATTTATTGGAATATTTAGTTAAAAACCTTGTAACTAATCCTGACAAAGTTGTTGTTAGAGAAGAACAAAAAGAAGACTCTAAACTTATGCTACACTTAAGTGTTGATTCATCTGATATGGGAAGAATTATTGGTAAAGAAGGCAGAATTATAAGAGCTATAAGAGAAATAATTAATTCATACGGAATGAAAAATTCTAAAAAAGTGTTAGTAAATGTTGAGGAGAATAAATAAGGTGGACTATATTTTAATAGGTAAAATTGTAAATATACACGGTATAAAAGGTGAAGTTAAAGTTTATCCATATACTGATGATATTCATAATTTATCAAAAATAAAAGAATTTTATTTAGATAATAATGGAAAAGAAAAATACATCGTTGAATCTGCAAGAGTACATAAGAATATGTTAATTGTTAAAATTAAAGATTTATCTGATCCTGATGAGGCTTTAAGATTGAAGAATAAAGATATATTTATTCCAAAAGAAAATTTAGAAAAATTAGATGAAGGAACATATTATGTTTTTGAACTTATCGGACTTGAAGTATTAGATATGGATGGTAATAAAATTGGTACACTTAACGATGTGCAAAATTGTTCAGCTAACGATGTATATGAAATTGTAACTTTAGATAATAAAAAAATATATCTTCCTGCAATCAAGGATGTTATAAAAAAGGTAGATATAGCAGGTAGAAAAATGTATGTAGAGATAATGAAAGGATTAATATGACAAAATTTATTGTACTTACACTTTTTAAAGAAATGTTTGATGGCTTTTTAAGTACAAGCGTTATAAAAAGAGCTATTGATGAAGAAAAAGTAAGTGTTGATGTAATAGATATACGAGATTTTTCTTTAAATAAACATAAAAAAGTTGACTTTCCACCATATGGTGGAGGAAGTGGTATGGTAATGTCATGCGAGCCATTATCCAGAGCTATTGATTATGCAACTGATATTTTGAAAAAGTATGAAAAAGAGATAAAAATTATATACTTATCTCCTAGAGGTAAACTCTTAAACTATAATCTTTCTAATAGCCTTGCAAATGACAATTCAAACTATATACTTGTTTGTGGTCATTATGAAGGAATTGATGAAAGGATTATAGAGGAGTATAATATTTTAGAAATATCAATTGGTGATTATGTGCTAACTGGAGGAGAACTTGCAAGTCAGGTACTTATGGATAGTGTGATAAGACTTATACCTGGTGTAATAAATAGTGAATCCTTAATTGAAGAATCTCATACAAACTATTTACTTGAATATCCACAATATACAAAACCAGATTTGTTTAGGGGAAGAGTGGTACCTGAAATTTTAAAATCAGGTAATCACAAAAAAATAGCCGAGTATAGAAAAAATGAATCTATTAGAATTACAAAAATTAATAGACCAGACTTATTAAAAAAATATAATGATTTAAATATAAATAGATAAAAGGAGGGAAAAAGATGGACATTATAAAAGCTATAGAAAAAGAAAATATGAAAGATACAGTTGAAAACTTTAACATAGGTGATACAGTTAAAGTATCAGTTAGAATTAAAGAAGGAGATAAGGAAAGAATCCAAATCTTCCAAGGAACTGTTATTAAACGTCAAAATGCTGGACTTAACGAAACATTTACAGTAAGAAAAATATCTTCTGGTGTTGGTGTTGAAAGAACATTCCCAGTACATTCACCTAAAGTTGCTAAAATTGAAGTAACAAGAAAAGGTAAAGTAAGACGTGCTAAACTATACTATTTAAGAGATAGAGTAGGTAAAGCTGCTAAGACTAAGGAAAAAATAGACTAATTATATATATAAATACCAGTACATTTTTGTACTGGTATTTATGCATATATATTAAAGTATTATCCTTCTGCTATTAATTTACCATTAGCAATTGGTAAGTTAGCATAATTTTTGTCTGTAAAAGTAAATGTTCTTTCAGTAGCATCTGGATTTGAAATTTGTAAAGTTACTTCTTGATTCTGTAATGTAGTATTTTGCAGTTCTGCGTTAAATGTATGTTCACCATCAGAAGAAACTTGTTTAAAGTAAACACTAAGAGGTGTGACATCTGCTGAGTACGGAACATTGTTAAATATTGCATCACCACCTGCGTTAGAAGTAATTATATCCCCATAGGTATTTCCTTCTGCATCACATCTATAAAAAGTTGCACCCTCAATAGGAACACCTCCAGCAGTTCCATCATCTGTTATGTGAAGTGTTAAAGTACCTGTAGCTGAAATTGTAAAGCTATATTCATTTTTCCCTTCAATAATCTCAATAGTTGATGGATCTAATGATGGAGGATTATAACCAAAAGCTTCTGCTGTTATAGTGTAATTTCCATTAGCTAAAGCTAAACTTCCCTTTCCATTTGTAATTTGTATATTATGTTGTACCGACATAACATTAATTCCCCTTTCTCTATTGGTAATCCAGGATAATTTTTATCTGTTACCATAAATTTAATGGAGGGTATTACATTTTGCTCTTTAAAAAAGAAGAAAAATTTTTGATAGCATATGTTAGTAGGACATAAATTTAAAATATATGTCATAGGAATAAGCTCATTACAATTTTGTATAATTACAGTGTAGCATCTAAATAACAAAAAACATAATGTTATTTCATTTGTATCATCTATGCAACCATTATATATAATTTTTCCTTTGCGATATATTCTAATACAGTAGTTAGAATTACAAGAACAATTTGAAATACACTTAAATGAAATTTTCTTTTTCATAAATACCTCCATATATATATATTTTATGTTTGTACAAGATATTTGTGATTAAAGTAAATCAGTTAATAGTTATAACGGTGTATAAGTTTATTAGAAGTAGTAAATATTTATTAAAAAAAGAATAAATAGTGCTATTAAAAGCTATATACTTTATAATTATTAATAAATATGGTATAATGAAAACTAGTTAGTAAAATTACGCATTAGAACTGTGAATTTTAGTGTATAGAGTTCTTTAAGATTCTTATGCTTTAGATAAATTAAAAATTGAATATTTTTATATAGGGATTATGATAATCTTTACGATTACGAAGAATTAAAAAAATTATTTTGTGTAGATACCTAAATAAAACATAATAAAACACCTCAATTATAAAATTTTAGATAGTGTAAATCCTCTACTCTTATAAGAGATATAACCTTGGTATATATACGGAGAAAAACCTAAAAAGGAAGTCAACATCCAACTCATTCATATACAGCCGATAAGAAAGAGGCGCTAGATAAATTTAAAGTTAAACAAGATAAATTATATAAATCAGACTTTGATAATTTTTTAAATGAAACAAGAATGATAGAGAATGGAAGTGATAAATAATGGATATGTATCAAAAAAGTGAAATAAGAAAAAATAAAAAAATGAACGAAGATACAAAAAGTTTAGCATCAACCAGTATCAACTGGTATAAACCGAATTATGGAAAACTTCCTACGAAAGCTTATAAATAAAGATCTTTAGTTTTATTTTTTTTCCATTTTATAACTGAAAAATAATAATTATTTTAAATAAAATAGAGGTAATAACGACTTATGAAAAACTTTTATATGAATCAATAAATAAGGAGGTAGTAATGAAGAAAATTGAAGATAGATATACTAGCAATATTTTTGAGAAAATTAAACATATAGATGAATACGAAAATGAATATTGGTATGCTAGGGAATTACAAAAAGTTTTAGAATATAAAGACTGGAGAAATTTTCAAAAAGTAATAGATAAAGCAGTTTTATCAGCAAATAATAGCGTTTCAAGCGAAGAAGATTGGGTTGTTGAGATCAACAAGCCAATAAAAACAGGTAAAGGAAAAGAAGAGATTATTAAAGATTATAAACTTTCAAGATACATATGTTATTTGATAGTGCAAAATGCTGATCCAAGTAAAGAGGTTGTTGCTTTAGGACAAACATATTTTGCTGTTCAAACAAGAAAACAAGAAATAACTGAACAAGAATATGACTCTTTATCAGATGATGAAAAAAGATTTTATCAAAGAAAATTAACAAAGCAAGGTAATTATACGCTTCAGAAAGTTGCGTCTTCTGTTGGCGTTAAAAATATGGCTGAATTTCATAATGCTGGCTACAAAGGTTTATAAACGTGCGAAACAGCTGATGATATATTTAAAAGAAAAAAATTAAGATATAGAGAAGATATTTTAGATAATATGAATGAAGATGAATTAGTTGCAAATTTATTTAGAATAAATCAAACGAAGCAAAAACTTTTAAAAGATAATGTACAAGGTGAGAAAGAAGCAAAAGATGTACATTATGAAGTTGGTCAAAAAGTTAGAAAAGCAATCGCAGATATTGGTGGTATGATGCCAGAAGAAATGCCGACACCTAAAAAGAGTTTAAAGGAACTTGAAAGAGAAAAAAAGCAATTAGAAACAAAAGAACAAAAGAAACTTGAAGGAACAAAATAAAATAGTAATTTAGAGGTTACGTAAATAATGAAAAAAATAAATTATGTATTAATAATAGTTGCAATATTAGAAATTATATTTGCACTTTCAATATTTAATAAAGAAGGCATTGCAATAAATGTGAATTCAAAGAACAGAGATTTAGTTTACCAATCATTAAATGGAAAAATAGAAAATACAGATAATATTACCAAAATTATATTAGGGCAGGGCTGGCGCTCTGGAAAACTAACCATATATCATTCTTTAGGAAAGAAAGAAACACTATATATTACAGAGGGAATGTTTAAATTAGGAGAATTAGAAAAATATATTATGGAAAATGGATATAATTTGGACAATATAGGTAATATTTCAATAGGAATTTCTAGCATAATTTTAATATATTTACTTATTTATAGGTGTGTAAATAAAAATAAACCATAATAAAAAAATTACAGGTTGTAAAAAGGAAGTGATAAATAATGGATATGTATCAAAAAAGAGAAATGAGAAAAAATAAAAAAATGAATGAAGATAAAAAAAGTTTACCATCAACGAACATCTTGCATGTTTTATATGAAAATATGATAAAATAGATAAAAAATGTAAAAAAATGACTATTTTTAATGCAAAAAGTGATAGGAATTAGTAAGGTGATTACGCCACCTAATAATAAAAAATATGGTATTAAATATGACATAATACTTAGCAAAAAGGTAGGTGAATGATATTATGAAAACAGATATTTTATATTTAAATAATACACCATATGAAAATGGTAAATTATCAGGTGAATATTTTAGGAAAAATGTCATTATTAATTTAGAGGAAATTAATAATGTGCTATTAAATAACGACATTAAAAACCAAATTGTTAGCCAACTTGATAATTTGAAAAATGAATATCCAAAATATTATGATGAAACAATAGGAAAAGCAGATGGTTTAGGAATTGATAGATTAACTTATTTTGCCATCATGTGTCCTGAAATTGCTGATATAAAATTTGAACATTGTACAACAATTATGTGTAAAAAGGGTAATGGTAGTTTTATAATTTCACATAATGAAGATGGCGATTATATTGAAGGGAATTTTTGCTTAAGTAAAGTAAAAATAGATAATGATAATTGGTTTCTTACAAATGATATGTACAATATGCCATTTGGCAATGGTATTAGTTGGAATAGCTATGGAATAGTTAAAACTATTAATTATTGTCATGATGATAATGTTGATATTAAAAATCATCCAAGATATTTTTTACAAAGACATATATCTGAAGCAAGGTCAATTGACGATTTAATTAAAAGATGTAAAGAAATGAAAGTTGCATCAGGTTTTCATGTTAATGCAATAGATATTAATAATAATGTAGCAGTTTCTATCGAAGTATATTCAGATAGTATTGATGTTGAATATATAGATGATTATTATGTACATTCTAATCATTTTATTCATAAAGATTATTTGCTTAATCAAGTAACTGATAAAGGAAGTAATAGCATATTTAGATTAAACAAATGTAAGGAACAATTAAAATACAAAACAATGAATGAAATTAAAACAATATTATCTTATAGATCAAAAGGAAACAAGTTTGAAAATTCAATATTACAAACAAAAGAAGATCCATATATGACATTATTTAATTTTTCCTTTGATACAGATAATAAAAATAAAATATATTTGAATAATTATATAAATAGTGAAATAATTGAGTTAAAATATGATTTATAAAAGGAGTTGATCTCTAATGAATGAAAATAAAACTAATATAAATTGGGTGAGACGGATTTATGAAAAACTAGCTAAAAGTATTAAAAATACAGACTTCTTTTTATAAAACATATTACATATTTTTATAAAAACAAAACTAATTAAAATAAAAAATGAATAAGGAGTTAAAATGAGAAAAATAGTAATTGCAGGCTCTGCGAAATTTTACAAAGAAGTATTAGAAATGAAAAAAGAGTTAGAAAATAATGATTATAATGTAATAGATTATCCTAAAAATATAAATGTAAATATTGAAGATGAATATAAACAAGCATATGAAAGGTTTTATGAAAGTTTAAGTAAAACAGATGATTTAATTTTATTTAATTTAGATAAAAATGGAATAGAAGGCTATATAGGATATGAATCATTTGCAGAATTAAGTAATTTAGTTGTAAAGAAAATACAAGAAGATAATAATCATAAAATATATATCTACAAGATGCCAAGTAAAGAAGTTGGATGTTATGATGAAATAAAACATTTCTTAAAACTTGGATATATTGAATTATTTAAATAAAGGAAGTGATAAAATGGCTAACAAAGATAATAATAAAGAAGGGTTTTCTAAAATGTCAATCAACTGGTTCCCTGGACATATGGTAAAAGCACAAAACGAGATAAAAAATAACTTGAAATTAATAGATGTAGTTGTGGAAATACTGGATGCTAGAGTACCAATCGCAAGCCATAATAAGTTAATGGACGAGCTTGCAAAAGATAAAAAAAGGATAGTTGTACTTAATAAATCAGATTTAGCTGATAAAGTAGAACTTACAAAATGGGAAGATTATTATAAAAATAGAGGAGATGTTTGTGTTTTAACAAATGCAAATAAATCTGAAAATATTTCAAAACTTGTTAATGAAATAAGAAAACAGGGAAAAGAGATATATGAAAAGAAATATAGTAGTAAAAATATAAAAGTAAAACCTATATATAGGTGCTTAATTGCAGGTATTCCAAATGTTGGAAAATCAACAATAATAAATAAAATTGCAAATAGAAATGCAGCTGCTACATCAAATAAACCAGGTGTTACAAGAAAAAATCAATGGATAAGAGTTGGAAGTGATATAGAACTTCTAGATACACCAGGAATTCTTATGCCACGTCTAGATGAAAATAATGCAGGTGTAAAGCTTGCTCTAACTGGTAATGTCAAACTAGAAGTAGTGGATAACGAAGAACTTGCATGTTCAGGTATTAATTTACTAATTAATGAAGGATATAAAAAGTTGCTTGTAGATTCATATTCTATTGAAGAAGAACTTTTGGATGAACTTGATTCATATGATATTTTAGAAGTAATTGGTAGAAAAAGAGGATGCTTAGTATCAGGTGGAAATGTAGATATGTCAAGGGCTGCAAATGTACTTCTTGATGATATAAAAAATGGAAAAATTGGAAATATTGTATTAGAAAAGGTGGAGATGTAAAATAGAAGATAAATATATATTCTGGCTTCTGTGTTCTTTACAGAAGCTAGACTTATCTTTATATTCGAAATTTGAAGTTTCTTTTGGAAGTATAAAAGAAATGTATGAGATTTCAAATAATACTTTAAAGTTTAAGCAAATTTTAATCAAAAATAAAATGTTTTTTTCAAATGAAGTTATAAATAAATTAGTAAGTTCTAAATTAAAAATCCAATCAGAAAAATTATTAAATATAATTCATAATATGAATATTAAAATACAAAAAGTAAAAATTAATGACAAATATCTTTATACGTTTGTATATGGAAATACAAATCTATTAAATTGTACTAGAAAAAAGCTATATATTTTTTGTGATAACAATACAAGTAAGTATGGAATAGAAAAATGCAAATATTTTTTAAATTGCAAAAATGTAAAAGAAAATATAAATGTGTGCATAGGTAGCAAAAATATAAAGAAGAACTCTTGTAATATAAGTATAGTGAATATAGAAAATGTAAGCGAGTTAAGGACAATTCAAATAGAAGGATTGAATATAAATAATTTATATATTTTTAGTCTTTACAATATTATATGTATGCTAACAATTGCAGATGTTATATTAATTCCAGAAGCAAAATATACTAGTTATTCTAATATGTTAGTGAGTAATTTTTTAGATTTTGGAAAAGATATTTTAGTCATCCCTGGAGATATGTGGAATAAAAATTGCTTTTTTTCTAATTTTTTAATTCGCGAAGGCGCAAATGTAATACTTAATATAAATGACTTAAATATATTTCTTTAAATTACTTTTTCTTTGCATTTTTTGGCTAAATTTTCCTCTAAAATTTATATAAAATCTGATATAAAATTATTTACAAAATTTAAAAAGTAGTATATAATAATTATGTATATGACAAAAGAAAAGGAGTTGATAATTTTGACAAGATTACAACTAAATCCTGAAGAAGAAATTACAAGAAAAGAATATTTAAAAAGAAAGAAAAAGCAGAAACAAAGTCTTAAGAAAAAAAGTAAGATTTCATATATAATGGTAGGAGCTTTAGTTATTTTAGCAGTTTATGTATTTTTTCAATTTTATGTATATAGTAAATCAAACAATTATAAGTATGTAGAAGGTGATGGAGTAAGTAATCAGAAAGTATATAATATGTATTATGTAACAGAAGGGTATACTTATGATCCTGTTTACTCATTAAACTCAATTAGAACAGATGGATTTAATGATACATTAATATATCAAAATAGTGGAATGCATGATATAATTTCAAAAAATAATTATATTTATGGAATTAAAAATGGTGCTTTATGTAGATTTTCTAAAGAAAATTCTGAAACAGAAACTTTAGTTACTTCTGGGGTCGAAAAGTATACTTTAACAGATACAAGAATTTATTATATTGCAAATAACAAGTTAAGTTATATTGATGTAAATACTAAAGAAAACAAGGAATTTTCTATAGATAATGTATCAGAAGTATTAGTTGATAACAATAATTTATATGTTGCTAAACTAGAAAAAACTAAAAAAATATTGGTAAGATATGATCTTGAAGGTGGCTCTGAATTAAAACTTACTGATAGTCAAAATGTTTCATATATAATTCAAGATGAAAATAGCATATATTTTGTAAATAAAGCAGATGGAAATAAAATATATAAAATAGGAAAAGATGGTAGTAATAGTACTTCACTTTCTGATGCAGTTGGAATATCAGATAAGGGAAATATTAAAGAAATAGATGGAAATAAATATTTATTTGTTTCAAATGGTAAATTATATTATATAAATCCTTCAGATAGTAATTCGTTATGGAGTGTAAGTTTGTCAGATAACTCTAAGGAAAAGGTTATATATGGTTCTGTACAAATATTGCAAAATGTAGACGATACAGTCTTTTATAAAGTAAAGAATGAAATGGGAATTTATTTGTATAATTACAATACCAAATTTATGTCTAAAGTTACAAATAGAAATGTTAGTGAATTTTCAATTGACGGAATAACTGATAGCACAGATGAAATTCAAACGAAAGGACTTAATAAAAATTAATTAAATATGTAAAAAAACGGGGATTTAATATGATTATTAAAATATCCGTTTTTTCTATATTTTGGCATTTTCTCTTGAAATAACAATAGATATGTAATATAATTAGTATGAAAAATTCCAGAAAGGATGAGTAAACTTGAAAAAAATAAAATTAATATATAATTCTGGAGCAGGTCAAAGTAAATTCAAATATTTTTTAGATCCTATTATAGAAAAATTTATGGATAATGATATAGAGGTATCTATATTTAGAGCAGCAAATAATACAAATTTATATGAATTTTTAAAAGATGTAGATAAAGATGGATATAGTGCAATTGTTGTTGCAGGTGGTGATGGTACTGTAAATAGAGTTGTTAATGTTATGATGAAAAATAATATTAAAACTCCACTTGGTGTTATACCTGCAGGTACTTCAAACGATTTTGCAAGGCATCTAAAAATGCCACAAAATTTTTCAGAGTGTATAGATAAATTACTAACTTTCAATGTTCAGCCTGTTGATGTTGGTAAAGTAAATGATAAATATTTTGTTAATATATGTTCAGCAGGATTATTTACTAATGTATCTCAGAAAGTAGATCCGAATTTAAAAAATTCTCTTGGTATGCTTTCATATTTCATAACTGCTGTAAATCAAATGGTAAAATTTAAACCATTTGAAGTGAAAATAGAGACAGAAAATGATATATACATTGAAAAAGTAAAAGTAATGTTAGTATTTAATGGTAGTAGTGTTGGTGGAATAGATGCGTTCTGTGATAATTCAAGTATTCAAGATGGACTACTTGATATGTTAATAATTAAAGATTGTAATATTGCAGATACAAGTTTGCTTGCGGGAAAATTATTTGCAAAAAATCATTATACTGATAAAAATGTAATATACTCAAAGGAAAAATGGATAAAAATTACTAAAACAAAAGGAAAATGTGATCTTCCAGATGTTGATGGCGACCCAGGTCCTAATTTTCCACTTGAAATTAAATGTGTGGAAGGCGCAATTAATATGTTGCTATAATTTTGAAGGAGGTAGAGTAAAAGGTGGATAATTTTAGTGAAATAAAAAAACAAATGCAAAGATCAGAAGAAAATTTGACATCTTTTGCTTGTTTATCATCTGATGCTATAAGAGAAAAAAGTGAAAAAGAAGATATAAGGCTGGAATTTGAAAGAGATGTAGATAAAATAATACACTCTTCTACGTATACAAGATATATAGATAAAACTCAGGTATATAGTGATATTGAAAATGATAATATATCAAGAAGAATAACACATGTACAATTTGTAAGTAGGGCAGCAAGAACTATAGCTAGAGCGCTAGGAGTAAATGAAGATTTATGTGAGGCAATATCACTAGGTCATGATGTTGGACATACTCCATATGGTCATGCAGGAGAAAGAATACTAAATAATATTTCCAAAGAAAAAATCGGAAAGACTTTTGCACATAACTTAAACAGTGTAAGAATGTTTACTAAAATAGAAAATGGTGGAAATGGCTGTAATCTTACTCTTCAAGTACTAGATGGAATAATGTGTCATAATGGGGAAATGTTACAAAATAAGTATACTCCTGTAAAAAAAGATTTAACAACATTTAAAAAAGAGTATGAAGCATGTCTTGATGATGAAAAAAATAATTATGAATTAATTCCTATGACAATAGAGGGATGTATTGTTAGAATTTCTGATGTAATAGGATATATCGGGAAGGATATAGAAGATGCAATGAGACTTAAGGTAATTGCAGAAAGGGATATTCCAGAAGATATAAAAAGAGTACTTGGAACTAAAAACTCTGAGATTATGAATAGTATTATTTTAGATATAATTGAAAATAGCTTTAACAAGCCATATATATCAATGTCTGATACGGTATACAGAGCTATAGATAAATTAAAAGATTTCAATATGAAAAATATTTACATGAAGGCTAATACAAAAGAAGATGTTGAAAGATACACTAGAATTTTTAATGAGCTTTTTGATGTATATCTGGTAGCATTAAATAATTCTAAAAAATCAAATAATATATATGAAGCCTTTTTAAATAATAAAAACAAAGAATACGTATTGAATAATAAAAAAGAGCAAATAATAGTAGACTATTTATCTGGTATGACAGATAGATTTATCGAAAGCGAATATGAAAGATACGTAAAGTAATGAGGTGTAAAGATAATGTATGATAAAAGTATAGATAAAAAGTGGCAAAAAATATGGGAAGAAAGTAAATGCTTTAATGCAACAGACGATTTTTCAAAGAAGAAATACTATGCTTTAGTTGAATTTCCATATCCATCAGGAGCTGGTATGCATATAGGGCATATACGTGCATATATTGGAATGGATATTATTTCAAGAAAAAGAAGAATGCAAGGATATAATGTGTTATTTCCTATTGGATTTGATGCATTTGGCCTTCCTACAGAAAACTATGCGATGAAAACAGGAATTCATCCAAGAAAAGTTACAGATAAAAATATTGAAACTTTTACAAATCAGTTAAAATCTGTAGGTTTTTCATTTGACTATGATAGAGTTATAGATACTACAAGACCAGAATATTATAAATGGACACAGTGGATTTTCTTGCAATTATACAAACATGGACTTGCATATAAATCAAAAGGATATGTAAATTTTTGTCCTAAATGTAGAGTTGTCCTTGCAAATGAAGAGTCTCAAGGTGGAAAATGTGATAGATGTGATAGTGATGTTGTTCAACTTGAAAAAGAAGAATGGATGCTAAAGATAACAGAATATGCAGATAAACTACTTGAAGGTTTAGATGAAGTTGATTTTCCAGAACGTGTAAAGATTGAACAAAAAAATTGGATTGGAAAATCATATGGTGCACAAATAGATTTTAAAGTTAATGAGACCGGTGAAGATTTAGTTGTTTATACAACAAGACCAGATACAATATTTGGTGTGACATATATGGCAATTGCACCTGAGCACCCTATAATTGATGAATTAAAAGATAGAATATCTAATTTTGATGAAATAGTAAAATATAGAGAAGAGGCTAAAAGAAAAACTGAATTTGAAAGAATAGAGCTATCTAAGGAGAAAACAGGGGTTAAAGTAGAAGGTATTAACATTTTAAATCCAGTTACAAATGAAGTAATACCACTTTATGTAACAGATTATGTTATGATGGGATATGGTACAGGAGCTATAATGGCTGTTCCAGCCCATGATACAAGAGATTATGAATTTGCAAAGAAATTTGGTATTGATATAAAACAAGTAGTAAAAAGTGATAGTTCAGAAATTAATTTGGACAAGGAAGCATTTACTGATATTCAAACAGGTATAATGGTAAACTCTGGTTTCTTAAACTCACTTACAGTTGAAGATGCAAAAGAAAAAATAATAGCATATATTATAGAAAATAAAATTGGTATGCAAAAAACAAACTATCATATGAAAGATTGGGCTTTTGCAAGACAAAGATATTGGGGAGAACCAATTCCAATTGTAAAATGTGATAAATGTGGTCTTGTTCCAATGGATGAGAAAGATTTACCACTTGAACTTCCAGACTTAGAAGAATTCATACCTGGTGAAGATGGTAAATCACCACTTGCAAAGGTTGATAGCTTTGTAAATACAACTTGTCCAAAATGTGGTGGACACGCAACTCGTGAAACAGATACTATGCCTCAATGGGCTGGTTCTAGTTGGTATTTCTTAAGATATATTGATCCAAAAAACAACAATGAATTTGCAGATAGTAAAAAACTAAAATATTGGCTTCCAGTTGATTGTTATAACGGTGGAATGGAGCACGTTACGCGTCACCTTATATACTCAAGATTTTGGCATAGATTTTTGTATGACATTGGGTTAGTTCCTACAAAAGAGCCATATTCTAAAAGAACTACACAAGGACTAATATTAGGGCCTGATGGAGATAAAATGTCAAAATCAAAAGGAAATGTTATTAATCCTGATGATATTGTAAAAGAGTATGGAGCAGATACATTAAGAACATATATATTATTTATAGCTGATTACAAAGATTCAGCTCCTTGGAATGAAAATGGGGTAAAAGGTTGTAAAAAATTCTTAGATAGAGTAACTAGAATTGAAGAATTTGCAACTGATGAAGATATAACAAATGTCGAAATTGAAAAAGAGTTAAACAAAACGATAAAAAAAGTATCAGAAGATTATGAAGAGCAAAAATATAATACTGCAATTGCTGCAATGATGACATATGTTAATTTGTTATATAAACAAGAAAAAGTAAGTAAGAAATATATTGCACCTTTTTTACAAATATTAAATCCTATTGCTTCACATGTTACAGAAGAATTATGGGAAAGACTTGGATTTGAAGGACATATATTTAGTTCAAAATGGCCTGAATATGATATATCTAAAATAATTGAAAGTAATGTTGAACTTGCAGTTCAAATAAATGGAAAAGTTAGATTTAAAATAACTGTTCCAACATCATTTTCAGAAGAGGAAATAAAAGAGCAAGTTAAAAATGATGATAAATTAACACAATATATTGATGGAAAACAAATACAAAAAATAATTGTTATAAAATCAAGAATTGTAAATATAGTTGTAAAATAAACTAAAAAGAGAGGTTTTTATATGTGGAATTTTCTTACAAATCCTACATTTTTAAAGATTGCAGAGATATTTTTGTTGGTTATACTAGGCTTTGTTTTGTATCAACTTATAAACTACAGAAAAATTAGAAAAAGAGAAATTGAAAAAAAACAAGCCTATACTGACCAACTTACTGGGAGAGGAAATAGATATTTGTTTTTATCTGTTCTTGATAAACTTATAAAAAAAGGAAATAAATTTGCAGTATGTTTTATGGATTTAGATGGATTTAAGCAAATAAATGATACAATGGGTCATGACGCAGGTGATGAACTTTTAGTGTACTTGGCAAGAACTTTTGATGAAAAATTGCCATCAAATGCAGTTGCATATAGACTTGGTGGAGATGAATTTTCAATTGTAATACAAAATATAAAAACAACGAGAGATATAACTAAAGTACTTGATTATATGAAAAAGCAACTTGAGGAACCTATTATGATTCAAGGAACTAGTATTTCACTTCAGTATAGTTTGGGAATATCTGTATTTCCGGAAGATGCTAAGACTAAAACTGAGCTTATCATGTATGCAGATGATGCCATGTATTATATAAAAGAAAATGGAAAAAATGGCTATTATTTTCATAATAAATCATTAAAAGCAAAGCTTGATAATAAAAATAAAATGGAAAAAGACTTAAAAGAAGCATATGATAAAAATGAATTTTCAATATCATTACAGCCAAGAATTAATTTAAATGATATGGATAATATATGTTTTGAAGCATTATTATATTGGAATCATCCAGTTCTTGGTAAACTTGATTCAGATTATTTTATAAAGCAAGCAGATGAAATGGGAATAATAGTAAAACTTGATAGATTTGTATTAGAGAATATGTGTAAGAAATTAACAGAGCTTAAAAATAATGGATATACAAATATCCAAATGGCTGTAAATATTTCTACAAGACATTTTATGAAAGATGATTTTACTAATGAGTTATGCAAAATATTAGAAAAGTATAATGTTAGTAAAGGTGAAGTTATTTTAGAACTTACAAACAATATAGATTTAAAGAAAATAAATATGTATAGATCTATGTTTGAAAAGCTAAAAAAATCTGGTGCCAAAATTTCTATTAATAATTTTAATATAAAATATGAGGATATGATATTATACAACAATTTAAATATTGACGAAATTAAATTATATGCAAAATATATGTCTAAGGAAAGCGATTTAAATGATAATTGTTTTGAAAATGTAATAAAATTATCTAAAGACTTGGAATCTGAAATAACAATATGTTGCATAGAAACTAAAAAACAGTTAGAAAAAGCAATAAAATGTGGTGCAGATAAGGTACAAGGATTCTTTTTATTTAATAAAATGTATGATGAGTATATATCTGATGTAATAAAAAAATATGATAACTTGAAAGAAAAGGTATATAAAGTAATAAGTGATGTAAAATAATACATATATTTTAAATTATGTAGTCTATATCTAAAGTAAATATTGATTTAGTGTGATGATAGAAAATATAATAAAAAAAGTATAAAAAAATACAAAAAAAGTGTTGACAAATATAGTATTTTAGGATATAATTATTTCTGTCATCAGTAAGTGGGCGCTTAGCTCAGCTGGGAGAGCATCTGCCTTACAAGCAGGGGGTCACAGGTTCGAGCCCTGTAGTGCCCACCACTTATTTTTTTGGCCCGGTAGTTCAGTTGGTTAGAACGCTAGCCTGTCACGCTAGAGGTCGTGGGTTCGAGCCCCATTCGGGTCGCCAAACTATGGTGATAAACGAGATGAAAAAAATCATCTCTTTTTTTAATAATAGCATAATTTTAATTTACTTATTTTTTTGTAATTTTCATTAAAGTAATTGACAAACAGTTGCTATTATGATATTATACTTTAAGTTAATGTTAATCCATATTATGCTTAATATTTATGGCTTGATAGCTCAGTTGGTAGAGCAGAGGACTGAAAATCCTCGTGTCGGCGGTTCGATTCCGTCTCAAGCCACCAGCGGAAATAGCTCAGTTGATAGAGCGTCGCCTTGCCAAGGCGAAGGTCGCGGGTTTGAGCCCCGTTTTCCGCTCCATTTATTTTAATAGGGATTATTTATAATCCTTATTTTTATATATAAAAAGTGTAATAAATTTTTTTATACTTAATATATATTTAGTATAAGGCGCCTTAGCCAAGCGGTAAGGCACGAGTCTGCAAAACTCTGATCATCAGTTCGATTCTGATAGGCGCCTCCAATAATTTATAAATACATTAAAATAGCACTGTTCAAGTTTCTTTGAATGGTGTTATTTTCCCATTTTTTTCTACTTTAGTTTTTAAAATTTAATAGATTTAACTGCTTTATTTTAAATTTTATATTACTGTGTTTAAACATTAAATTAAAATTTATATTTTAAATTAGATAGTAGATATAATAGTATACTTAATAATGACTTTAGTCTAGAATTAAAACCTGCTATAATGCGTGTATACGTTATAGCAGGTTTATTGGTATATGAGGTGAAATAATGAATAAAAATATTGTATTAATACAAGGTGCACTAGATATTGAAATTAATTATTTATTAAGTAAAATGAGTAACAAAGTAAAGAAAGAAATATCTGGATTTGAATTTTACTTAGGAAATATAAATGATGTAAATGTTGTAATATCAAAAACTTTGGTTGGAGTTGTAAATTCAACAATGGCAACGACTATAGGTATTATGTCTTTTAATCCTACTTTTGTTATAAATCAAGGAATAGCAGGAGCTTATTCTAATGACTTACATATTGGAGATATTGTAATAGGAAAAAGATGTTGTAATATAAATGCGTATAAAACTCCAATGTTATATGAAGGTGAAGGTTCAAACCCTCTTAACTGGGAATTAAATAAAAGAGCAATTGATGCAAAAGTTACTGAGGAAAGTTATACACAAATATTTAGAAATGAGTTTAATAATGTTTATGAAAATAAAGTATGTATTGGTACCTTAGGAAGTGGAGATATATTTAATAGAGAATGTGATAGAATATCTTGGATAAGAGAAAAGTTTAAGTGTGATTGTGAAGATATGGAAAGTATTGGTTGCTATTGTGTATGTGAAAAATTTAATATTCCATGCATTGGAATTAGGATTATATCAAATAATGAAATATTGCAAGAAAAAATAGATAAAAGTGTATCAATAAATTTACAAAAACTATTAGAGAAAATAATTCACAAAATATTTATTTAGAAAAATATATAAATATGACAAATAATATAGTAAAGTATAACTAAAGTAATTTGTAGTGATGTGAAAATAAATCTGCAAATTTAATCAAGAGTAGGGGAGAATAATGGAAGATATTTTTTTTAAATTGTCTAGATCAAAATTTAGAAGTAGTTTTCATTTAAGTAAAAAAGATAAAGAATATGTCACTAATAAGGGGTTAGATAAAATAAGAGAACATGCATATGATTTTATAAAAAAACGTTTGGCACCATCACAGATATTAAATGATGGTAAACAAACACCGATGAGAGGACATCCTGTTTTTATTGCGCAGCATGCCACAGCCACATGTTGTAGAGGATGTTTATATAAGTGGCATAAAATAAAGGCAGGTACTAATTTAAGTTGCGAACAAATAGAATATGTTGTAAATGTTATAATGAAATGGATTATAAAAGAAATGAATAACGATATACCATTTAAAAAAATGTAAAAAGTTGTCATAAAACTTGAAAATAAAGGATAACTTTGATATAATAATAGATACATTAAAATTTAATCATATTGTTATACAAAGGAGGATTATATTATGTTAACTAACATGATAAAAATTGAAATTGAAGGTAAAACAAAAATTGTCAAAGAGGAAACAATGGTAAAAGATTGTTTAAGTGATGATAATAATAGAATATTGGCTGTAAAGGTAAACAACAGTATTCATTCAATATATTATAAACTTGTTGAAGATTCTGTAGTTGAACCCATAACATTTTACTCTGATGAAGGTAAGAGGATTTATGCCCGTACTCTAAAACTTATTTTTTTAAAGGCTTGTTATGATTTATCACTTAACATGAATAAAATTGAATTTACCAATAAAATACAAAATAATTATTTTATTCGGTTTAAGCAGCAAGTTGACGAAGATCTTATTGAAGATATAAGAGAGAAAATGTGGAATATTATTATGTATAATATTCGTATAACGAAGCATAAACTTTCTTATGAGGGGGCAAGGAAGGTATATAAAAGTTTGGGCTCAGAACATCAGCTCGATAACTTCAGGATAAAGACCAAGGATAATTATACTTTTTATGAATGCGACAATTATTATAACTATCTCTATGGACTTGTTGCACCCACAACAGGATATATAACAAACTTTGAAATAAAACCATATAAGGATGGAGCTATTTTATTTTTGCCAGATGATGATAATATTGATAAAATTAATACTGAAGTAATATCGAATAACGTTATCAATGAATTTAATAAATTCAAAGAATTTGAAAAAAATATTGAAATAAATAGTGTATCTGATTTAAATATGCATGTACTTGGAGATACTATTTCAAATGATATACGTTATGCTGAACTTAATCACTCTCAGAGAATTTTGGAAATCTTGAAGAAAATAAATTCTGATAAGGATATAAGAGCGATATTTATTGCTGGCCCATCATCATCTGGAAAAACAACATTTTCTCAAAAGCTTGAAGATGGACTTAAGATAGTCGGTAAAAGAGCTATACATATATCTATGGATAATTATTTTCATGATTTGGAAAAAATTCCTGTTGTTGATGGTAAAAAGGATTATGAATCAATAAACAATCTTGACCTTAAGTTGTTTAGTATTCAAATGAATAGTTTACTTAATGGTAACAGCGTGCGTGTTCCAGAGTATAATTTTAAGTGCTCTAAAAAGGAATTTAACAATAACAATGTTTTGTATATGTCAAAAAATGATATTTTGATTATTGAAGGCATTCATGCTTTAAATCCAAAAGTTCATGAATTGATAAATGCAAAGTCATTTAAAATATATCTCGCACCTTTGGTAACATTGGGACTTGATCATTTTACTAAAGTATCTTCAAATGATACAAGACTTATCCGTAGAATTGTCAGAGATTCAGATACAAGGGGTGTAAGTCCAGAGGATACCTTAAGTAATTGGAAAAAAGTTTTAGATGGCGAAAGAAAAAACATTTTTCCATATGTTAACCTTGCCGATGCAATATTTAATACAAATCTTGTATATGAACTTGGAGTTTTAAAACCATTTGCAGAAAAATTGCTTTTAAAAATTCCAGAAAACAGTATGTATTATTCAGATGCAAGGAGGCTGTATAAACTTTTAAATAATTTTTTACCGATAGAAACAACACATATTCCTAACGATTCTATTCTTAAAGAATTTATTGGAAATGGATGTTTTAAACGTTAAGTTGTAACTCAAAATAAAGCATTGAACTATTGTTTAATGCTTTATTTTTATACAAATTTTTAAATATCTGTATATATTTTTTTGATTTTATGTTAAAATGTATATATGAGGTATATGAAAATGAAAAATAAAAAAGGAATATCACTTATAGTTTTAATAATAACAATAATAGTTGTGATAATTTTAGCTGCAATAATAATTATTACAATAACGAAAAACAATCCAGTAGATAGTGCAAAAGAAGCAACATTTAAACAGGATGTAAGAAGTTTTCAAGAAGAGTTAAGTATGTATATAGGAAATGAAAATATAAAAGATATACAGGGAAATAGAGAAAAAATAACAACAGTAGATATGCCAAGTGTAAAAGTAATGAAAGAATATATAGAAAGCTTTAGTAGTAAGTATGAAAATAAACTTGGAATATATAAAGATGAACTCGTATATTATAAACCAGATAATGAAGTAAAAAATAAAGTAACGGATAAAGAAGAAAAGTGGTTACAAGATTTAGGAATAAATAAAAAAGTTGCAGAGACAACAGAAGAAAGCTTTGAATGGGGAAGTGATGATCCAAATAATAGTGAATATTATACACTTAAGAGATTTATTGGAAAAGAAACAGATGTTATAATTCCCAAAAGATGTCACAAGATTGGAAATAATGCATTTGAAAGGTCTAATATAACAAGTGTTAAAATGCAAGATGGTATAACATATATTGGAAATAGTGCATTTAATGTATGTTCTCATTTATCAGAGATAAAATTACCAAATACACTAATAGGTATAGGACAGATGGCTTTTTGTAATTGTAGCAGTTTGGAATATTTAGAACTTCCTGAAAGTTTAGAATATTTAGGTGATTTTAATTTTAGTAGTTGCCGAAAATTAAAAAGTATTAAAATTCCAGATAAAGTTAAAACTATTCCTAGTTGTGCATTTTCAGGTTGTGACTCTTTGGAAGAAGTTATACTACCTAGTAATTTGGGAAATATTTTTAATGAAACATTCGAATATTGTAGTTCTTTAAAGAGTATTAAATTACCAGATTCTGTGTTTTATATTGCAGATTCTGCATTTTCAAAAAGTGCCCTTGAAACAATTAATATACCTAGAAATTTAACTAATTTAGGAAGTGGAGTATTTAGTGATTGTAATAATCTTAAAAATATAACTGTAGATGAAAATAATTCAACATATTCTAGCGTAGATGGGGTACTGTATAACAAAAACAAAACTACTGTTGTGCAATATCCAACAGGAAAAGATTCTGAAAGTTATACCATAGATAATAACGTTATTAATATAGCTGATAAGGCTTTTTATGGAGCAAATAAATTAAAAACAATTATATTAGGTAATAATGTAAAAACAATAGGGGCATATTCATTTATGTATTGTTCTAATTTAACCTCTATTAATATTCCAGAAAGTGTAAAAGAAATAAAATACAATTGCTTTGGTGGTGATACTAGCTTAGAGCATATTTATGTGCCAGCTACTATTGAAACAATGGGAAGTATAGTTTTTCATATGTGTAATAATCTTGTAATAGATTGTGAGTATAATGAGGCTGATATACCGTCAACTTGGCAAAGAAAATGGTATGGAAGTGCTAAAAGTGTAAATTATGGAGTAAAAAAATAATGATATGATTTCTATTGGTCCTAAATTCAAATTAAAAAGAATTTATATAGTAGCATAAATATTTTCATTTAGGATTATATCAGGGTATTAAGTATGTGGATTAATGATAGTAAAAAAATTTATACATAATAAGATCTAGAGTTGGAATATAAATAAAAAAGTGATATAAAGATAAAAATAAATATGAAAATTAAAAATAATATTAAAGAAAGGAAGTAAAATTATGTTTTGTCCAAATTGTAAAAAAAATATTTCTAATGATGTGGAGTTTTGCCCATATTGTGGAGCTTATGTAAAATCTATTTCAGATGAAGTGCAGCATCAGTTTATAAATAATAATGATAAGAAAAGAAAAACTAAATTATTTTCAGTTATTATAATTACAATTTTAGTAGTTTCTATAACTTTTGTTGGAAGTAAGTTAATTAAAAGAATCTTTTTTAAACAAAACAATAATAATATTCAACAAGTTCAAGAAGACGGTAATACTTCAGAAGAAAGTAATGTAGATATTTTACATTCAAATATAAATTATGATAAGAATAATTCTTTGTTAATACCTATTGAAGATGTTTTTATAGTTAGAGGGCGAGGAACAGTGGTAACAGGTCGTGTTGAAAGGGGCAGTATTAAATTAAATGACGAAATTCAAATAATTGGATTAAATCATGAAGTAATTACAACAACTGTAACAGAAATGGATACTTCTACAAATAATTCACAAACAGCTCAATCAGGAGAAAATGTTGGCATTTTTCTAAAAGATATTAGTCGTGATCAAATAGAAATAGGTCAAGTTATAGCAAAACCAAATACAATAAAAGCCGCTAAAAAATTTGAAGCAAATGTTAACATTTTATCAAAGGAAGAAAGTGGAAGAAATACATCAATTTATAATAATTATCATCCACAGTTTTATTTTTGGACTACTGATATAACTGGAACCATAACTTTGCCTGATGGAGTAGATAAGATAGAATCAGGAGATTCGGACGTTAAAATTATTATAGAACTTGTTTCTAATGTTGCTATGGAAGTAGGTACTGAGTTTGCTATTAGGGAAGATGGTGCAACAATAGGAAGAGGAATTGTAACAAAAATTTATTAAGAGTTGAAAAAGAATAATATGAGTACATATATGATTGAAATCATTTTTTATGTTATAAAAGTATTTCTTAAGTAATAAAGATATGAAGAAAGGTAAAATCAACCTAATAGAATTAATAATTCATTAAGGGTGATTATACGGGTATGAAAATGGGAACAAAAATAAAAATGGAATATCGTTGATAGTGTTAATAATAACAATAATTGTTGTAATAATTTTGGCTGCAGCAGTAATATTTGCACTAACAAAAAATAATCCAGTAGATAGTGCAAAAGAAGCCGCATTTAAATAGGATATAAGAAATTTTCAAGAAGAATTAAGTATGTATATAGGAAATCAAAATATAAAAGATATACAGGGAAACAGAGAAAAAGTAACAACAGAGGATATGCCAAGTGTAGAAGTAATGAAAGAATATATAGAAAGCTTTAGCAGTAAGTATGAAAATAAGCTTGAAATATATAAAGATGAACTCGTATATTACAAACCAGATAATGAAGTAAAAAATAAAGTGACGGATCAAGAAGAAAAGTGGTTACAGGATTTAGGAATAAATCTTTGTGAAAATTATATTAAAGAAGCCGACACTCAAATTTTCTTGTGGTCAGATTCTCAAAAAACATGCCTTAGCGGAATAGCTGACTTAGAAAAATTTAATACATATTTAAAGGAAAATAATTATATATTAAAATTACCAGAGCGTTGTAGAATAATAGAAAAAAAGCTTTTTATAATCAAAGTGGTATTGTTAAGATGATCATTCCTGAAGGAGTAACTAAACTTGAGAGTTGTGCTATAAGTGATTGTAATGATATAGAAACAATTGAAATTCCTTCAACAGTAAACTATATAGATAGAGCTTGGGCTGATTATGGAAATTCATTTTGTGGATGTAGTAAATTAAGAAGTATAAATGTTAATGATAATAATAGTTATTATTCTTCAGAAAATGGAGTGTTATTTGATAAGGAAAAAACAATATTGTATAAATTTTCTAAGGAAAAAGACGTAAAACAATATAAAATTCCTACTTCAGTTAAAACTATAGATGTTTCAGCCTTTAAGGGGTGTAAAAATATAGAAAATATAACTATTCCTGATAACGTAGTATATATTGAGACGTGGGCCTTTGAAGGCTCGGGAATAAGAGAGGTAAGTATTCCTGGCACAATAAAAAGTATAGAATTTTCCACATTTCGTAATTGTTCTAACTTAGAAAGGGTAATTATTAATGATGGCGTGGAAAAAATAGGATGGAATTCTTTTAGTTGGTGTGAAAATTTAAAGAAAGTAGAACTCCCTAATTCAATAAAAAAATAGGTGAAAAAGCTTTTGAAGATTGTGTAAACTTGGAAGAAATTTTTATATCACATAACGTTACTAATATTAATTATGATTCTTTTAGGGGGTGTAATAATTTAACAATAAATTGTGAAATAGAGGAAGAAAATATACCGTCAACTTGGCAAAAAAATGGTATGGAAGTGCTAAAAGTGTAAATTATGGAGTAAAAAAATAATGATATAATTTATATGGGTGTTATATATAAATATATATAGCACTTTTTCTTTATTTTATAAAATATATATGATATAATAAACGTAAAATTGCATGTTTTACATAAAGTTCATAAAACTATCACAAAAAGGATATATAATATATGTGTATGTTAAAGCGAGGGGATAATTTGAAAATTTTAGTTGTTGATGATGAGGTAAATATTCGTAATGTAATAAAAGAATATGCAAAATTTGAAGGTTATGAGGTAGAAGAAGCAGGTAACGGAATGCAAGCAGTAGAAATATGTAAAGAGAAAGATTTTGATATAATTATAATGGATGTAATGATGCCAAAGCTTGACGGATTTTCTGCAATAAAGGAGATAAGAAAAACTAAAAATATACCTGTACTTATGCTTTCTGCAAGAGGAGAAGAGTATGATAAATTATTTGGATTTGAAATTGGAATAGATGACTATGTTGTAAAACCATTCAGTCCAAAAGAAGTAATGGCAAGAGTAGCTGCAATAACATCAAGAGTAAAAAATAATAGTAAAACAAAAAAAGAAGATAAATATGTATTTGAAGGCTTAGAAATTGATATGCTAGGAAGAGTTGTTGTTGTAGATGGAGAGAAAAAGGAACTAACACCAAAAGAATACGACTTACTTGTATATTTAATTAAGAATAAAAATATTGCATTATCAAGAGAAAAAATATTAAATGAAGTTTGGGGATATGATTTCTTTGGTGAAGATAGAACTGTTGATACTCATGTAAAAATGCTAAGAAATAGTATCGGAAAATATAGAGATAAGATAACTACAATTAGAGGGATGGGGTATAAGTTTGAAGAGTAAAAATAATTTAAGTGAATTTATAAATGCAAATAAAAATACACTTACCTTTAAAATATGGCTTTATTTTTTTATATTTGCAATAGCTCTATTTATTATTTTATGGTTTATGCAAGTAATTTTTATTCAAAGTTATTATAGCTCAATGAAAAAAAGTGAGGTACACAAAATAGCTGAAAATATTGAAATTGAGTATAACAATTCTGATGCTTATGAAGATTATATAGATAATATTGCATACAAAAATGCCGCTTCTATTTTTATATTTGATAAAAATTCTAATATGATTTACTCATCAAATAATTCATCAGGACAGGGAAATGTAACGCAAATGCCAACAAGACCTGTTACTATTGATACTAGTGAGTTTGTTGAAAAAATACAATCAAGCCCAACTAAGAGAGTAAATTATACTTTGAAAATTGATAGATTTAAAAGTGAATTATATGTATATGGAATGTTCATGCAAGATTCTGGAAATTATCTTGTTATAGTATCTTCTATAGATCCTATTGATGCAACTACAACAGTTCTTCAAAGTCAACTTTTGTATATAACATTTATAGCACTTTTGATTGCATCTATAATTTCTGTATTTATTTCTAGAAGATTGTCTAGACCAATAAAAAATATAAATGAAGAAACAAAAAAACTAGCTAGAGGAAATTACAATGTTACATTTGAAAAGGCAGGATATAAAGAATTGGATGATCTAGTTGATACTCTTAATTTTACAACTAAGGAACTGGCAAAAACTGATAAAATAAAAAAAGAATTAATTGCAAATGTTTCACACGATCTAAGAACACCTCTTACAATGATAAAGGCATATTCTGAAATGATTAGGGATTTATCGGGTGATAATAAAGAAAAAAGAGAGGAACATTTAAAGGTAATTATTGATGAAACAGATAGATTAACAACCCTTGTAAATGATATGATGGATATATCTAAAATTGAGTCTGGGCTTTTAGTTTTAAATAAGGAAACAGTCGATATTTGTGAACTTGTAAAAAATATAGTAGAAAGATTTAAAATGGCAAACAATTTGTCAGATTTTAACCTAGTTACTGATATTCCAAAAGAAGCATATGTGAGGGTGGATAAGTCTAAAATACAACAGGTGCTATATAACTTGATTTCTAACGCAATAAACCATAGTGGTAATAGTAAAGAAATAAAGGTAAAAATAGATTTATCACCAAAGAAAGTGAAAATATCTGTAATAGATAATGGAATTGGCATAAAGAAAGAAGATTTACCACATATTTGGAGTAGATATTATAAATCTACTGAATCTTTTAGAAGACCTGATTCTGGAAGTGGACTTGGACTTTCAATAGTAAAAAATATACTAGATATTCATAAAGCTGATTATGGAGTTGAGAGTGAATATACTAAAGGAGCTTGTTTTTGGTTTGAATTAGACAGAGTAAATAAACCTAAAAAAGAAATTGCTAAAATAGTTAAATCAGAAAGAATAAATAATAAGCAAGATAATAAATAATAAATAAAATTAAAGCAACTAGAGAAAATCTAGCTGCTTTAATTTTTATATATTTTTAATGAGTGATTCCGTTTATAACTGTATTAAATAAACTTACACTAGCATATGGATAAGGTCTATTTATTGCTTTTGGTTCATCATATCCATTCCAACAAGCAATAGTATAATTATCTGAAAAGCCACAGAACCATTGATCTACATCACCATCTGTATTACCAGTTTTACCAGCAACAAAATTGTTTCCTAGATTAACATATCCGTAAGCTGTACCATATTTTACAACATCTTGTAAACATGATTTTAACATATTTGCCGTATTTTCATTCATGACCTTTTTTGTTGTATAATCTGCTTCTAAAATTAAATTTCCGTCTTTGTCTACCACTCTTGTATAAAATTTTGGTTCGTTATATATACCGTTATTTGCTATTGTTGCATACGCATTTGCCATTTCAATAGGTTTTACACCTTTTGTAAGTCCACCAAGAGATAGTGGGGCGATTGCTTTATCTGTAGGTAATAAACTCTTAAGACCAAGTTCTTTTGCAAAGTTGTAAGCAAAATTTAAGTCCATACTTTGTACAGTTCTTACTGCGGGAAGATTCATTGATTTTGCTATAGCTTGTCTTACAGTAACATATCCATTAAAATAATTATAATAATTTTTTGGGGTCCATCCGTTTATATTTAAAGGTAAGTCTTCAACATATGAATCAGGAGTAAGGGTACCTAATTCAAAGGCTGGACCATAAGCTCCTAAAGGTTTCATACATGAACCAGGCTGTCTGTAACTTTGAGTTGCACGGTTTAAAACAAAATTTCCTTCTTTTTTACCTGCACCTCCAATTAAGCCTAAAACATTACCATTTTTATGGTCTAAGACAACCATTGCTGATTGCATAAATCCACCGTTAGAATCAGTATAGAAAATAGATGTATTAGAATATGTATTATCAATAACCTGCTGTATACTTGGATCTAATGTAGAATATATTTTATAACCTTTAGTGTAAATATCTTTTTTTGCTTGTTCAAAAGTTATGTTTTGTTTTTTTGCAATATTTTTTGCAACATCTTCAATTGCAGCGTCAACAAAATATGTTTGAGTTTGATTGATATCAGAGCTTTTTTTAAATATTACTTGAGTGTTTAGTGCTTCATTATATTCTTCGGTTGTTATTTTTCCAAGTTCTAACATTTTATTTAAAACCACTTTTTGTCTATTTAAAAGTCTTTCTTTTGATATTTCGCTGGTATAAGGGTTTGTAGCTTCAGGAGACTGAATAGCTGCAGCTAAAATAGCAGATTCTGCTAAATTTAAATCAGTTACGGGTTTATTAAAATATACTTTAGATGCAACTTGTACACCATAAGCGTTTTCACCCAAATATATGGTATTAGTATATATTTTAAGAATATCTTCTTTATTGTATTTAGTTTCCAAAAGAAATGCACGATACCACTCACGAATTTTTCTTGTTACACTTGTTTCGTCATCATCGGTTAGATTTTTTACTAATTGTTGAGTAATACTACTTCCACCAAAGCTTGAATCTTTTTTATTTGAAAGATAATTTAGAACTGCAGCTGATGTTCTTTTTATATCAACTCCATGATGCTCAAAAAATCTTTCATCTTCAATAGAAATAATTGCATTGACTAAATTTTTAGGTAGATCTTTATAATCTATTTCAACTCTATTTTCTGTTCCATATAGATATCCTATTTGATTACCGTCTTTATCATATATATAGCTTGATATCTGCATATTATTTATTATATTTCCATTTAATAGCTCTTGAGTTGATTTGTCTTTTAAAATATCTTTGCATATATTTTTAACATACACATAAGCATATACAAGACAAGAAATAAGTATTGCTGCAATACTTATTCCAACAATCGAAGAAACTATTATAGTTTTTTTTATTTTTTTTGGACTATATTTTTCTTTTGATTTTCTCATTTGTTTTCCTCCGAACTTATTTATTTAATTATACCTCAGGATTATTTATTTATCAATAAAAAAAGGTGAAAAAAGTAAAAAAATTAATTTAATAGTGCGCTAGAAAAAATTTGTAAATATAACTAAACTGTTTTAACAATGTTTTATATATTTTTTCATAGATATTTCAATTTTTATACAAATTTTTATCATAAAATTAAGTTATAATATAACTATCAAAGGAGGAAAAAATATTATTAATACTATTATTAGTTAGCCAATTTATTAATTCATATATATTTTACTATATTATCATAAAACTATCACAATTATAAAGTATAATTTAGTTGTAAATGAAAATAGTACAAATTAAATTGTTCTATACTTAGTATTATAAAATATAATGTAGTAAATATGAAAACTGATTTGGCTATATATAGCCTGTAAATATATAGAATTAATAAATTTATTGAGAGGGGTGATATAGATAGAAAGAATATTCTGTAAATGCAGATAATAATTAACTATTAATGTTATTAAATATATTAAAATAAGAATCTAAGGAGGTGATAGCAATAGACGTTATTAACTCAAGATGCGATTTTTAGGAGGTGATATATGATAACAATTATTTGTAAATAAAGAAGATAAATCCTTGTAGGATTTTAACATATAGAAAATAAATTATTGAAAGAAGGTGGTATATGTAAGATAAATTTAGAGTTAAAATTTAATTTTTAACTTTCCATAATAAAAAATATAAAGACGATTCCTATACAAAATTAGAATAAAATGAACGGTAAACAAGAAAAAAACTTTTTCATATATATAAAACTTGTTTTAAGGCTAGGTTAATTCCTAGTCTTTTTTGTATCAATTTTTTTTAATATTCATATTATATATTAGTGTTGAAATATACACTAATATATAAAAGGAGGGAAATAAAGTTAATGTGTAATTGCAATAAAAATACAGGATGTGGATACTATCAAAACAATTGGAATAGTTGTGAATGTCAATGCAATTTTCAAAAAAACCAATGTGGATGCTGCTGTCAAAGTAAAGAGATATGTTGCCCTAGACCAGAGCCAAAATGTTGCTGCTGTTGTTTTGAAGAAAATATAGGAAGTTATAACTGCTAAAAAAAGAAAAGCTAGAAATAGCTTTTCATACATAGTTAAAGCCCAAATATTCTTTGTAATTGAATTATAAAAGATTGAGTTATTGGAGCTGTATATCTAAATTTTAATTTTCTATCCTCAACTGAATGTATGTATTGCTTTATTATAGAATTGAAATTTTTCTTTTCTATAAAATTCCAATACTTTGTTTCTTTTTCCTTTATATCTTTCCATTTATATTTAAAATATGAATCTTTATACATCCATTCATATTTTTTCTCATTATTCTCCTTATTAAAGCCAGTGGCATAAGCCCCTGGCTCTATTATGCCAATTTGAATGTTTACATCATCTAGTTTTTTCATTTCTTTTCTAAGTGATGATGCAAATCCTTCAATTGCAAATTTTGAGGCGCAGTATGGACCTAAGAATGGAATTGAAATTCTACCAGCAAGCGAAGATAGAAAAATAACTCTACCTCTTTTATTTTCAATCATGTTTTTTAATGCTACTTGTGTTATTTTTATATTTGAAAAAACATTTGTCTCAAATACATTTTCAATTCTATCTACTGAAATATCTGCAATTGAACCTGAATCTCCAATTGCTGCATTGTTTATTAAAACATCAAAATCTAACTCTTTTAACTTGTTTCTGTCATTTTCTAAATTAATATCAAGTTTGAAAGATTTTAAATCAATTCTTCTGTCATTTGCAAGAGTATTAATTTCTTGTGCTTGTTTTTCATACCTTGTCGTTGCAATTACACTATGGCCTCTTTTTGCAAGTTCTATAGCAGCCTCTCTTCCAAGGCCAGATCCTGCACCTGTAATTACTACCGTTTTTTTCTTCAAAAAATCACCTCTAAAAATAATATATTTATATTATGTATTTTATTAAAGTTTTGTATTCAAAATTATTGTATATTTTTTTCTTTTTAGATATAATAGAAAGTAATTAAGAGGTATGAAAATGGAAACAAAAAATAAAAATAAAAATAAAAATAAAAAAGGAATATCACTTATAGTTTTAATAATAACGATAATAGTTGTAATAATTTTAGCTGCAGCAGTGATACTTACAATATCAAAAAATAATCCAGTATCAAGTGCAAAAGAAGCAGCTTTTAAAGAGGATATACGTAGCTTTCAAACGGAACTTAGTCTATATGTTGGAAAACAAATGACAGTAGATTATTATGGAAATAGGGAAAAAATAAGTACAGATGAATACCCAAAATTAGATGAAATGCAAGAATATATATCAAGCTATAACAAAAAGTATGTAGAAAAGCTAGGGATAGATAATGACGAGCTTGTATACTTCCCAGATAAGGTAACAGAAAATGAGAAAAAATGGTTAGATGACCTTGGAATAAGACCATATAGTAAATATGTACCTGAAGCCAGGGAAGATTGTTTTATATGGAATGGAAATGCAATAACTGGATATTATGATGAAAAGCTAAAAGAATTTTTATCTACAACTAATGGAGTATTAAAAATACCTAAAAGATGTACGGGGATTTCATATATAAGTTTTGAGAATGTTAGCTATATAGAGAATGTTATAACGCAGGATGGCTTGTTGAACATAAGTTCTAAAAGCTTTAGAGGTTGTGCAAATTTAAAAAGTGTATATATATCAAAGAGTGTAAGGTATATATCAGATGAATGGGTTTTTAATGGATGTAGTAATTTAGTTAGTATTGAGGTGGATAGTGAAAATGAGTGTTATAGTTCACAAGATGGAGTGTTATATAACAAAGAAAAAACGACATTAATAGCTGCTCCAGGAAAAATAGAAGAATGCAACGTACCAAGTACTGTAAAAACTATAGGAAAAAATGCCTTCTGTCTATGTAAAAATTTAAAAAAAGTTATACTATTAGATGGCATTGAAAGTATTGGAGCGAGAGCTTTTGAACATTGTACTTCACTTTCAGAAGTAAAATTACCTAATACACTTAAAAAAGTAGACATCGACGCCTTTTCTTCAGCAAATATTACTGGAGAGTTAGTTATTCCTGATAGTGTTGAATCAATTGAAAATAGTAGCTTTTCAAATTGTACAAATATTTCAAAGGTTATAATTGGAAATAGTTTAAAAACTATAAGCGGAATATCTAGTATTAGCTATTCCACTTTTGATCGTTGCTCTAATTTAAAAGAATTTGAAGTAAAAAGTGGTAATAATTATTTTAGTTCAAAAGATGGAATTTTATACAATAAAGATAAAACTAAATTAATTCTTGCACCAAGTGCTTGTGAAGTAAATGATTTGTATATACCAAATAGTGTAAAAGAAATTGGAGATTACTCTTTTTATGGAAGTACAAATGTTAAAGGTAAGATATATCTTCCTGAAGGATTAATAAGTATAGGATCGCAGAGCTTTTCGCAGTGCGGAATATCTGGTGAAGTAAATATTCCATCAAGTGTTACAAGTATTAAAAGTAGCTCGTTTTTTAATGCTGAATATGTAACAAAAATAAATGTTAACAGTAATAATTTAAATTATAGTTCACAAGACGGAATATTGTATAACAAGGATAAAACTGAGCTTATAATTGCTCCAAAAGGACTAACAATAAATAATTTAATTTTACCTGATAGCTTAAAGGTTATAGACAGTTTGGCATTTGATGGGTGTAAAGGTATTACAGGGACTTTGACTTTAGGAGAAAATTTAGAAACAATAAAAGAAAGAGCATTTGAAGGATGTTCAGGAATAAATAAAATTGTTTTAAATAATAATTTAAAAGTTATTGAAAATGGAGCTTTTAATTGTTTCAATGCTTCAGGAACAGTAATAATTCCTGAAAGTGTAATAAGTATAAAATATTGGGCTTTTTATGGATGTAATAAACTAGAGTCTATCAAATGTAGAGCATCATCAAAGCCAGATGGATGGGATGATGATTGGAATAAGTATTGTAATGCAAATGTTGTATGGGGATATACAGGAGATTAAATTTTTAATGAAGTTATAATTATTATAGTTATAGCTTCATTTATTTTATTTTTTTATAATTATGTATTGACAAATTCCATCATTTAAGATATTATATATCAAAATAGTAATAATTACTATTTTGGAGGGTATAGCATGAAATATTCAAAACAACGTGAGATTATTTTAGAATATTTAAGATCTATTAAAACACATCCAACAGCAGAGACTATATATGAAGAAGTAAGAAAGAAAGATAATAAAATAAGTCTTGGAACAGTATATAGAAATTTGGATAAATTAGCATTTCAAGGTGTTATTCAAAGAATAAAAATGGCAAACGAAAAAGATCGATTTGATGGTGATGTATCTTGCCATTATCATGGAAAGTGCATTAAATGTAATAGTGTAATTGATATTTTTTTAAAAGAAAATATTGACTTAAGCATTGATGAACATGTTAAAAATGAAACTAATATAAACGTTGTATCTCATGATATTATTTTTAATGTTATATGCCCAAATTGTGATAAATAAAAGGAGAGGATTTTATTATGAATTTAAAAGGAACTAAAACAGAGGCAAATTTAATGGCCGCATTTGCAGGTGAATCTCAAGCTAGAAATAAATATACATATTATGCTTCAAAAGCAAAAAAAGAAGGATATGAACAAATAGCTGCAATATTTGAAGAAACAGCTGGAAACGAAAAGGAACATGCAAAAATTTGGTTTAAATTATTACATGAAAATGATATTCCATCAACAGTTGAAAATTTAAAAGATGCTGCAAATGGTGAAAATTATGAATGGACTGATATGTACGACTCATTTGCAAAAACAGCAAAAGAAGAAGGTTTTGATCATATAGCATTTTTATTTGAAGAAGTAGGAAAAATAGAAAAAGAACACGAAGAAAGATACAAAAAACTACTTGCAAATGTAGAAGAAGGCAAAGTTTTTGAATGTGGAGAAGTAAAAATGTGGAAATGTAGAAATTGTGGACATATTCATATTGCTGTATCTGCACCTGCAGTATGTCCTGTATGTGCTCATCCAAAATCATATTTTGAAATTAAGGCTGAAAATTATTAATATTTAGTTTTTGATTTATTAATTTTAAAAATTTACAAAAATAACCATAATATTTTATATATTTTTACAAAAAATATTAATGGGTGATAAAAATGAAAGAAAATCCAAAAACAAAAAAATTTAGCAATCAAAAAATAAAATGTGATGTTATGGACTGTGCTCATAATTGTAACCCAGATTGTATATGTGAACTTGAAACAATAAAAGTTTGCACATGTACAGATGGAAATGAAGCAAAAACACATGAAGGTACAGCTTGTGGATCATATGATTGCAAATGTTAAATTAATTAAATACCAATTACCTAAAAGGTAGTTGGTATTTTTTTGTAAAAATCCTACCGTTTTGGCATACCATTTCTTGCATAACGTACGTTGTTGTGGTATAATTTAGCATATGAGAAATAAGTGAGGTAATTTAATGAATATCACTAGACAAAAAGGTTGTAAAGATATATTACCAGATGAGTCGATTTTATGGCAATATATTGAAAATGAGATAAAAGAGATATGTAGAGTACATAATATACAAGAAATAAGGACACCTGTATTTGAAGCCACAGAGCTTTATGCTCGTGGAGTTGGTGATGAGACGGACATTGTTACAAAAGAAATGTATACTTTTTTAGATAAAGGTAACAGAAGTATTACTTTAAGACCAGAACTTACTGCTGGTGTTGTTCGTGCATATATTGAAAATGGACTTTCTTCTAAAATGACTTCACCTGTAAAATTGTGGTATACAGGTAAAATGTATAGATATGAAAAAATGCAAAAGGGAAGATATAGGGAATTTTCTCAGTTCGGTGTTGAGATGTTTGGTAGTAGCTCATATCTTGCAGATATTGAAACAATAAAAGTATCTTATGAACTTTTAAAAAGATTAAATCTTGCAGATAAAATAGAGCTTACAATAAATTCAATAGGATGTAAAGAATGTAGAAGTAAATACATACAAAAATTAAAAGAATATATAAAACCAAACTTAGATAATATGTGTGGTACTTGTAAAATAAGATATGAAAAAAATCCTCTAAGAATGCTTGATTGCAAAGAAGAAAAGTGTGCTAAGATATTAAAAGATGCACCAGTTATAACAGACTTTCTATGTGAAGAATGTAGTAAAGACTTTGAAAATGTAAAAAATGCATTAGATAATTTAGATATTCCGTATAAGGTTGATACAGGAATTGTTAGAGGACTTGATTATTATAACAAGACTGTATATGAATATGTATCAAAAGATTTAGACCTTGCTGTAGGTGGAGGGGGAAGATATGACTCTTTAGTATCAATTATTGGTGGTGCAAATACTCCTGCAGTAGGATTTGGAATGGGAATTGATAGACTTATAATTCTTTTAAAAGAATATGGACTTAATAAGAGTATAAAAAATAAAGTAGATGTATACTTTTTAACTGATGATAATACATATTTTAGCATAGCAAAATATGTAGATAAATTAAGAAGTATCGGATATGTGGTTGAAACAAATATTTCAAATAAAAGTTTTAATGCACAGTTTAAATATGCAAATAAAATAGAAGCAAGTTTTGTTATCATACTTGGAGAAAATGAGTTAAAAAATAACGAGTGTGTATTTAAGAATATGAGTACTGGAGATCAAGAAAATATTAAATTAGATATAGATGTAATAAAGGAGAAGATAGAAAATGCATGAATATAGAACACATAAGTGTAATGAATTAGGTTTAGAAGATGTTGGAAAAAAAGTAAAACTTTCAGGTTTTGTAAAAACAATAAGAGATCTTGGAGGAGTTATATTTGTTGACTTAAGAGATCATTATGGTGTAACTCAACTTTTAATAAATACAGAAGATATGATTGATAAGGTATCTAAAGTAACAGTTGAATCAACAATATGCGTTGAGGGTGAAGTTTTAAAAAGAGACGCCCAAAATGTAAATCCTGCTATTAAAACAGGAGAGATAGAAGTAAGAGTAAATAGTTTAACTGTACTTGGAAAGGCTAAAAATGTGCTTCCTTTCAAAGTAGAAGAAAGTGAAAATGTAAGAGAAGATTTAAGACTTGAATATAGATTTTTAGATTTAAGAAATGAAGAAATACATAAAAAGATCGTATTTAGATCAAAGGTACTTAAGTTTTTAAGAGATAAAATGGATAGTATGAATTTTACAGAAGTTCAGACACCTATTCTTGCAAATTCTTCTCCAGAAGGAGCTAGAGATTTCTTAGTACCAAGTAGATTACATCCGGGAGAGTTTTACGCACTTCCACAAGCTCCTCAACAATTTAAGCAACTTTTGATGATATCTGGATTCGATAAATATTATCAAATAGCACCTTGTTTTAGAGATGAGGATCCAAGGGCAGATAGATCTCCAGGTGAATTCTATCAACTTGATTTTGAAATGGAGTTTGCAACTCAAGAAGATGTTCTAAATGTTTTAGAAGAGGTCGCAACATCAACTTTCAAAGAATTTACTGAAGGTAAAAAGATATCAGATGCTCCATTTGAAAGAATACCATTTAAAGTTGCAATGGATAAATATGGTACAGATAAACCAGATCTTAGAAATCCGCTTGTAATTGATGATGTAACAGATGCATTTGTAGATTCTGATTTTAAGGTATTTAAAGGTAAGACAGTAAAAGCTATAAAAATAAATGCAAAAGATTTACCAAGAAAATTCTTTGATCAAATGGGAGATTTTGCTATAAATGAATTAGGACTAAAAGGTCTTGCATGGGTAAAAGCAAATGTAGGCTTTGAAATGAGTGGCTCAATAGCAAGATTTGTTACAGGAGATGTATTAGAGAAAATAAAAGAAATATGTGACTTAAAAGAAGAAGATGCTTTATTCTTTGTTGCAGATGAATATAAAAAAGCATGTAAAGATGCAGGAGATATTAGAATAGAACTTGGAAAAAGACTTGATTTGATTGAAAAGGATGCATATAGATTTTGCTTTATAGTTGATTTTCCTATGTATGAATTAGATGATGATGGAAAAATTGAATTTTCACATAATCCATTTTCTATGCCTGTAGGTGGTCTTGATAGTTTATTAAATAAAGATCCACTAGATGTAATTGCATATCAATTTGATTTAGTAGGTAATGGATATGAACTTGCATCAGGAGCTGTTAGAAATCATGATACAGAAGTAATGGTAAAAGCTTTTGAAATAGCAGGTTATACAGAGGAAGATGTAAAGAAAAGATTTGGCTCATTATTCAATGCATTCTCATATGGAGCACCTCCACATGCTGGAGCAGCCCCAGGAATTGATAGAATGATAATGCTTCTTTTAGAAGAATCAAATATTCGTGAAGTTATAGCATTTCCTAAAAACTCAAAAGCAAGAGATCTACTTATGCGTGCACCAAGTGCGGTTAATAAATCTCAACTTGATGATGTACATATTCGTATTAAGGAAGAAGATTTAAAGAAAGACGAATAAAACAAATGAAGGGGGATATATGAAAGTTTCAATACTTGGGATGGGTGCATTCGGTATTGCACTGACTAAGATTTTAAAAAAAGATGTTGAAGTGTCAATGTGGACTAATTTTGAAGATGAGTTAAAAGCAGTTGAACTAAAGAGGGAGAACACGGTCGTTCTCCCTAATGTTAAAATAGATAAAAAAGTTGAATTAACAACTGATTTAGAAAAATGTGTAAAAGCTTCTTCTGTTATATTTATAGCTGTACCTGCAGTTGCAGTAAGAAAAGTAGCAAATAAATTAAAAGATTATATAACTTTAGATCAAACAATTTGTATAGTAACTAAGGGAATTGAAAGAGATACCAATTTATTTATGACAGATGTTTTAAATGAATGTATAGATGTAGAAAATATATGTGTGTTTGCAGGCCCCTCATTTGCTATTGAAGTCGCAAATGGTGCAAATATTGGAATGGTCATTGCATCAGAAAATGATAAATGTAAAGATATGATTGAAAGTGTAATATCAACTGAAAGATTAAATCTTACAAAAACTTCTGATATAATAGGAACACAGATTTGTTCAGCTATAAAAAATGTATTCGCTATTATTTGTGCGATGTTAAATGGTGAGGAAGATACTGACTCTACTAGAGCAGCTTTATTTACAACCATATTAAATGATTTTAGACTTGTTATGGGAGTTTTAGGGGGAAATGAAGCAACTGTTTATTCATATGCAGGAATAGGTGATTTACTCCTTACATGTTTAAGCCCAAAAAGTAGAAATTATTCCTTTGGAAAACTTATAGGAAAGGGTATGAGTAAAGATGAAGCCCTTAATAATATGAATGTAAAGACTGTAGAAGGATTATATACATTAGACGCTATATATGACATATTAAAGCAAAAAAAAGTAGAAGTACGATCAATTAATTTACTATATGATGTTGTATATAATGGTAAAAAAGTTGATAATTTACTAAAGGAGATTTCAAATTGATGGATAAAGATGAAATAATAACTAGTATAAAAGAAGAGGCTATTAAAAACAAAGTTCCTATACTTCAGGATATATCTCTAGATTTTATAAAATTAATATTAAGAATAAAAAAGCCTAAAAAAATATTAGAAATAGGAACAGCTGTTGGATATTCAGCAATAAATTTTGTAAATGAATTAGAGGAAGATGTTTATGTAAAAACTATTGAAAGAAATGACAAACGATATGAGGAAGCAATAAAAAATATAAATAGTATTGGTTATTCAAAATTCATAGATGTTGTTCATGCAGATGCTACAGAATATTTACCAAATTTAAATGAAGATAATTCATATGACGTAGTTTTTATAGATGCAGCTAAGGGTCAATATTTAAAATTCTTAGAAAATGGCATTAGACTTGCAAAAGATGGTGCAATTATTATTGCAGATAATGTTTTATTTAAAGGAAGAGTGCTATCTGATTATAACGAACATAAACATAGGACGGCGGTAAATAGACTTAGAAGTTACTTAGAAATTATAAATAGCGATAAAAGATTAAAATCTACAGTAATGAATATAGGTGATGGAATAGCTGTAAGCGTTATAAAAAAATAAGATATGTAGTAAAAATAGTAATAATTTTTGAATTTATCTTGTAAATATTAAATATAGGTGTTATAATTTAATTATAATAATTAGGAGGGAAAAGTATGTTTTGCAAATATTGTGGAAAAGAAATTGAAAATGGAAAAGAAGTATGTGATGAATGTGCTTCAAGACAAACAAATGTTGTAAATGAACAACCAGTTAAGGAAAGCGTTGTAACTGAAGGTACATCACCTATTAAAGATAATACTGTTAATAGTTCAAACAATACTGCTAATACTACAGTAAATAACACTACAAATAATAGTGTTAATCAAAAATCTAAAGTTGCAGCTGGATTATTTGGTATATTTTTAGGATCATTTGGTGTTCATAATTTTTACCTTGGATTTACAGGTAAAGCTGTAGCGCAATTGTTAATAACTATACTTAGTTGTGGAATTCTTTCACCTGTATCAGCTATATGGGGACTAATAGAAGGAATTTTACTACTTGCTGGTGAGACTTCAAAAGATGCTTATGGAAACGATCTTAAAGAATAATAAAAATAGAATTATAAATACTGTAATTCTATTAATTGTTACATTTATGTTTATAGTATTATTTGTATTAAAAATAGAAATACCATGTATGTTTAAGAGCATACTTGGTATTTCTTGTCCAGGATGTGGTATGACAAGAGCTATAGGGGAGATATTTAAACTAAATTTGATAGGAGCACTTAAATATAATATTTTTTCTGTATTCATGTTTATATTTATATTATTATCATGCGTATTCATTTTAATTGATATATTTAAAAATAGTAATAAATACTTGACTTTTATGAATAGAATATTAAATAAATACTGGTATTTATTTATATTAATCTTGGTTATAATGTTTTTAATAAATAATATTATTGTATATAAGTAAAGTAGAAATAAAAATAAAAATAAAAATAAAAAAATCAACCTTACATTAGAAAGTAATAAGGTTGATTTCTTTTTATATAATTCCAAATATAGCAAGAATTTTTTTGAATGGTCCAGTTTTCTTTTCTTTATACACAGTAGGTAAATTTGATTTTGAATTAGAAAAACTGAAAATAGAAAAATTATCTGAAAGTTTAACCGATTTAGTAGATAATTCACCATCTTTATTAGAAAGTTTCAAAACACTAAAGTTACCGTTTTGTCTAATAACTATTATTTTAAAATCTTTATAGCTTGTCATATAAATATCTTCAATTTTTACATTATTAAAATTACTATTGTGGTTTCTTATGCATGTTATAATTTTTTCAATAGTCGCAATATTAGAAGAAACAGCTGATGGATTATTAAGTAGGTAACCAAGACTATCAAGTTGTAACTTTCTTGTATTATTTGCTAAATTTTTAGTTACCTTGTTAAGAGAAGTAATCTCTACTAATTGCATAAATTCATTATCCACATTTAAGGCAACAATGCTTGTTTTGCTGTCAAGACCTAGGCCATCAAGTTTTTTAAAGTACATATTTTTATATATTTTTATATATTTATCGCTAGAAATTATTTCATTTACAATACTATATTTAATTTTTTCAATTAAATTTGAAGCGTTGTTTTCGCCATTACTTAAAAGCTCTATACTTATGGTTTCAAATAAAGTAGTCTTTAGTTTTTTGTTTGGAACAATAAGTATTTTATCCAAAGTTTTAAGCTTTATTGAATAAGAAATTATTGAATAATTATCTTTTTCATTAATTAAAATATCAACTAATTTATTTTGTATAGAGGAAATAATTTTTAAAATAGTTTCTTCCAATTCATTTATTTTACCAGAAAGGCTAACTTCTATTGCTGAATTTTCATCATCATCAAGTTCTTCTGGTGAAAGTTTTATAAGAGCACTTTCAATAGCAAGTTTAATTTTTTGATTTTCTTTTTTTAAATCATTTGCTCCTTCATTTAAAATATTTTTCTTAATATTAATATAATTGGTATTTAATTTACTATTTAAAAAACATAGCTTATTGTAGTTTGAATAAGCCCTACTTACATTGTCTAAATCTTTTAATACTTCATCTAAATTTTTGATCTTGCTTTTAGAGAAAAATCTAGATAAATATTTATTTGGAGAATGAGAGAATAAGTTGTTATATAGATCTTCTTCATTAAGATTTAATGAATAGCATATTTGACTTAGTATTTTTCCCTCTAAAAAATATATATCGTTATCACTTTTTACTTCATTTCCTAAAAAATCACTATTAAAAGTTCGATATGTTGGAACTATGCTTAAAGTTTCTGGAATTGTGTATAAAAGTCGACAAACAAGATTAGAGACAACAGCTCTGTTTATTCCAAAGTTTTTATGTTGTATTTTATAATCAGAATGTGAAAGGGTAGAAGTTGAATAACCTACGCCATATACACCTTCACTAATTTCAGTTGTAGTTATTACATAAATAATACGAAGATATATTGATTCAATATTTTGTATATCCTTTATGTATAACTCTTTTTTAACTGCATCATAGTATCCTGATTTATAATCTAATCCTATTGTTTTTCCAAGTATTAATGTGTCAATGTTGTCATATAACTTTTTTGTAAGTTTTTTTGCACCAGAACTATTTATATATCCAAAGTCAATTAATCTATCAAATAGGGAAGATACAATGGACATAAAATTGTCTGGAATTTTACATTTTTCTTGTAGTTTATCTAAATAATTTATCATTTTTATCCTCCGTAAAAAATATTATATATCATATATCATTGTATATCAAAATATAAAAATATACAAGAGAAAGTTAAAAAAAAGCAAAAAGAATTAAAAATCGACATGATTCATAATTCTTTTTTGCGATTAAATACTATTTTTTATAGTTTTCTTTTACTATTTCATTTCCTCTTTCAAGAGCAAGAGCTTTATCTGGAACATTTTTTGTTATAACAGATCCAGCACCAACAACTGCTTCTTTACCAACTGTAACTGGTGCAATTAGAGTAGAGTTACAACCTACAAAGGCACCATCTTTAATTTCTGTTCTATTCTTTTCCCATTTTGTATTCATATTGGCAGTAATAACGCCACAAGCAATTTCAACATTTTTACCGATTGTTGCATCTCCTGTATAAATTAGATGAGGAATTTTTGTATTTTCTCCTACAGTAACATTTTTTGTTTCAGCAAAGCTTCCTACTTTACAATTATTTGCAATATCACACTTAGGACGTATATGTGCGAAAGGTCCTATTTTACAATTATCTGCAATTGTACTTTCTGTAATTTTACTTGTTTCAACAGATACATTATTTCCGATTTTTGATGATATTATATGTGAATTTGGTCCGATTACACAGTTCTCACCAATTACTGTTTCACCTTGTATATTAGTTCCTGGATATATAATTGTATCTCTACCTATTTTTGCATCTATACTTATATATGTACTAGATGGATCAATTAATGTAACACCATTTGACATATGAAGTTTTCTTGTTTTGTTAAGTAGTGTACATGTAGCAAGAGATAACTCTTCACGAGAATTTATTCCTTGAAATTCTGACATATCAGCAATAGTACAAACACCAAAGTTATATCCAGCATTTTTTATATGGACAGGTATATCTGTAATATAATATTCATTTTGAGCGTTATTATCATCTAGTTTACTAAATGATTCTTTTAATAGTTTTCCATTAAAACAGTATACACCTATATTTACTTCTTTAACTCTTTCTTCGTCTTCATTACAATCTTTTCTTTCAACAATTCTATTTAAGTTTCCTTTACTATCACGTATAACACGACCAAGAGATCCTGGATGATCAACAATTCCAGAAAGTACAACACCACCATAATTTCCTTGTTCACAAAAAGAAATCATAGATTTAATGGTTTTAGAAGATATAAGTGGTTGATCGCCGTTTATAACTAGTACTAAATCATCATCGTCTATATTATCTTTTGCTTGCATAACAGCATGACCTGTACCAAGTTGAGATTCCTGGTAGCAAAACTTTATTTCATTATTTCTATTTTTTACGTGTTCAACGACTTGGTTGGCTTTATGGCCTACAACTATGTTAATATCTTTAATACCAGCGCCTTCACAAGCATCACATACGTAATCTATAGCGCACCTATCATATATTTTATGTAGAACTTTTGGAAGTTCTGATTTCATTCTTGTTCCTTTCCCTGCAGCAAGTATTACTGCTTTTAATTTTGACATTTAATCTCCTCCTTAAAATTTGCATTTTATACAAATTATCAAAAATATTTTAGCACAAAATATTTTTAATGTAAAGAAATAGTATACATAAGTAAAAAAATACTAGGATTAATTCCTAGTATTAGTATGTATTAATTATCTAATTGTATTACATCTTGAATTTCATTTCCATAAAATTTTTCCTCATCTGGAACAGGCAATGCTTCAACTTTTTTTAATTTTCTTTCAATTGTTCTAGATTTTCTTGATGCAAGTTCCATAGTAGAGGATATTTCAAGAAGCTTCTTGTTGGTTTTATCAAGTAGGTCACCAAATTTAGTAAATTCACTTCTTACCATACCTAATAGTTGCCAAACTTCGCTTGTTCGTTTTTCAATAGCAAGAGATTTAAATCCCATTTGTAAACTGTTAAGAAGCGCAACGAAAGTAGTTGGACCAGATACAGTTATCCTATACTTTTGAGCTATAAATTCACAAAGCCCAGTATTTCTTAAAACTTCGCAGTATAAACTTTCAGTAGGTAAAAACATTATACCAAAGTCTGTTGTATAAGGAGGTTCAATATATTTATCAAAAATATCTTTTGCAAATGATTTAACTGAGTTTTCTAATTTCTTTCTACATTCATTAACAAGAGAAACATCACCAATATCTTGCGCATCTACAAGCCTTGAGTAATCCTCAATAGGAAATTTTGAATCAACTGGCAGCCATACAAATTCGTTATCATTTTTTCCTGGAAGTTTAATTGCAAATTCTACTAAGTCATTAGTATTTGGTTTTGTTTTAACATTTTTATCATATTGTTCATTTGTTAAAAATTGTTCTAAAATTGCACTTAATTGAACTTCGCCCCAATATCCTCTTGATTTTACGTTTGAAAAGACCTTTTTTAAGTCTCCGACACCTTGCGCAAGGTTTTGCATTTCACCAAGACCTTTATATACAGATTCAAGTCTATCGTTTACAAGTTTAAATGACTCACCAAGCCTTTTCTCAAGAGTTCCTTGTAATTTTTCATCAACTGTTATACGCATTTTTTCAAGTTTATCGTTATTATCTCTTTGTATTTTTGACAAATTATCTTCAACAGCTTTACGAATATTATCAAGTTTTGTTTCATTAATATTTGTAAGGTTAGCAAGAGATGTTTGCTGAATATTAGCTGTTTCAGCAATTCTTGTACCAATGTTTTTATTTAGTTCCTCACGAGTTTGCATAAGCATGGAAGAAAGTTCCATTCTGAGCTCTTTAAATTCTTTGGAATTATTTTTATTTTTTTTGTTTGATATAACCATAATCATTAAAACTATAATTAAGAATATGATTATGCATAGTAAAATTAAATTTAAATTCATATATACATACCTCTTTTCAATACGAGGTAATTATATCAAACAAACATAGGTTTGTCAATTAAAAATACAAAAAATAAATATAAAAAAATATTATGATTTAGTTATTTGTTCTTAAAAGATTTTAATGTTGTTATTGATGAAATTAATAAAAAAATTAAATAAAAATTTAGACTTATGCATATTAGCATGTGCCTAGATTTTCTATTGTTTTTAAAATAGCTTTTTTATTATTAGAAAATTCATTAAATAAGCTATCTAAATCTGAAAAAGGACCTATAGGATTTCCATTTAATTTTGAAAGTTCTATAGTAAGAGAGACCACATTTTCAAAATATGCTCTGTAATAATCCATAACACCATATTTTAATTCTTCATCAATTTTGGTATATCCAGTTTCACTTGAATATATATCAATTGCTAAATCATGTAATTTTATATTATTTTTAGATGATATACATTTATCAGGATATCCATAAATTTCACCACCTGTTGAATGGTAAGAAAAAATAGCAATTAATTTAGAATTATATTTTGGTAATCCTAAAAATAGATTAGTTAAATATTTATATAAAAATACATTTTCAGGGCAACATGGATCTAGAGGTTTTCTTCCAGGGTAGGACATAGGACTTGGAATTGTAACTGGAATGTCATTATACCTTAGTTTAGAAAATTTCCAGTCATTTCTTAAAGATTTCATTTCACAAAATTTATGCAGTGAATTAGAATTTGGATCAAATCCTAGAGCATTAGCAGCCCAAACAGGGAGAATTTTACTATTTAAATTACAATTTTTTAGTATGTTGTTTACACTTCTTATCATATTTTTATTTTCAATTAATGTACAAGAAGTTCTAAGTATACTTTTATATAATTTACCTTTTTTTACATTTTTACTTGCTATTTTATCATCAATGTTATATGCCTCTAGGTACATTTTTGAAATTTTTTGGATTTCATCTTGACTTAAATCCTTTAAGTTAAAATATACCTGTGATGATGAAATTATAAAACCTTCTGGATTTAAAAGAGGGATAAAATGAAATGTATATTGTTTTGAAAAATAGTAGTATATATTATCGTTTAGAATAAGGCTTAAAATAAATTCTAAAACAAAAAGAGAAGTTATTATCTCACATCCATGTGAGTTAGCTAATATAACAACATGTTTTGAACCGGTTCCAATACTATATGAATTAAAAGGATAACCAAAATGGCTGTAATATAAAGTAGGTTCTTTTCTTAATCTACATTCATATTTTTTATTATTACAAAATTCATTTAGAAGATTACATATATCATTATATGATAATATAAATTTTTTCAAATATATTTTATCCACAAAATCACCTATTTAATTTTATTTTATTAAGTAAAATTTATGCAAAAACAAACACATAACATCATATTTTGAAAAGATGAAATTTATTTTTTTACATCAAGTTTTATGTTCCAGTAAGGTTTATATGTAAAATTTATCTATATATAATTGTATAGTGATAGGAGATGGTTGAATTAATCAGAGGAAAAACGAATATTTTTTAACTATTCTGAAAATCTTTTTTAAAAATGGGATAACCACATATAACTACTTTTTTAAACTTTTACACTAACTAGTTTTAAATTAAATCATTATGCTATATAATATAAAAAAAAATTTTTGAGTTATACAAAAATTTTCTTGACTATAATATGTGGTTTATGTATTATAAAACCATAAAATAGGAAAAAAGTTTTATTGTCAAATTTGAGATTGTTTTTTCGAAAAATAATTAAAAATCGATTTTTTGCGATATATTGAGGGTGTAGATATTTTTTGCTTTTGCCAAGCAAAAAGAAACACTCGCATAAGTTTATGATATTTTTAAGTCAAAAATTGAAGCATGATCTACATGCTCCAATTAAATGTAACCTATTGCATATTTTTGTATTTACTTGGGGGAGGTAATTAAAGAAAATATGTAAGAGGTTATTAGTGAGAGTCCGCTAGAACTTGTAGTATTCCTACGATGACTGGTGGACTCGCTTTTCATATAAATTTCTCAAAATAAATTTTTTGTATATGTTAAGATAAAAAATTCTCTAAAAATTTTTCTTCTCAAATATATGTATTTTAAATAAAAATTAAGTTTATGTTGAAATAGTTATTTTTTGTAAGCGATAAAATTTCAGCTTGTTATTTGTTGTATTTTACAACTTTTTTAAATATATTTTAAAATTATAATTTAATAATATAATATACTGTTAGAGAGGTGGTGTTATTGAAGAATGTTTCACGGGACTATATACTAATGCAATAAATAAGCAAATGGCGATTTGGATTAAGTAGACAAATTAAAGGAAAGTTGACAGAATAATAAAGA
>OGFI01000053.1_pt1 | contig 94406 bp, 91 predicted proteins | sample 1570901 | NCBI WGS metagenome assembly OGFI01 (sample SAMEA2582018, study PRJEB24529) | metagenome | biome: Human gut stool | place: China | collected 2011 | reverse complement strand
TTGTAATTGATGGTGAAGGTTCAAAGGTTATTTGCAAAGACTAATTTGAAAATTCAAGTTTGTCTGACTAACAATAATTTAATAACGAACTAATACAAGCACTTTAAGCATGGATTCAAAAAAAAGGAAGGTAAGATAGATAGAAAATGTTATTAGAAGAATTTGACGCAAATAAAACTGCAATCATCAACCCGGATATGTGTGTGGAGAAGATTGAAAATTTCCCGGAAGTTACGATTTCCTGTTTTTCAGAAAAACTTTTCAATGAGGTACTGAAATTTTTTCGGGCAAAAGAAATAGCGAGTGTTCATTCTGCAAGTGGCTTGAATCCTATTTATGAAGTTACATATAAAGGAAAAAGATTTGCAATGTTCAAATCAATGGTCGGGGAACCTTTGTGTGTGGGACAGTATGAAGAAATAATTGCAATGGGAAGTAAAAGACTGATTTTGCTTGGAAATTGTGGGGTATTAGATAAGCGGATTGAAGATTGTGGAATTATTATTCCGATTAAGGCTGTCAGGGATGAGGGAACAAGTTACCACTATGCGAAGCCGTGTGACACAATTGATGTGAATCATAAGTACAGGGATGAGTTTAAGAAAGTACTGAAAGAGTTTGGATATCCTTATGTGGAAGGAATCACATGGACAACAGACGCCTGCTATAGAGAAACAAGGGATAAGGTGAATAAGAGAAAAGAAATGGGTGCGGTCTGTGTCGAGATGGAGTGTGCTGGAATGCAGGCACTCTGTGATTTCAGGGGAACAGAATTTTTCCAGTTCTTTTATGCAGGAGATAACCTTGACCATTCATCCTGGGAGCCAAGAAGTTTATCAGGCAGTGCAAGATTGGATGATAAGAGTAAAATCATGCTACTGGCCTTTGAACTTGGTCTTAAAATATTAGAAAAATTGTAGAAGGAATGATGGATATACAGTTAGCTACAGAGTTTAAAGGAAAACTTTGTCCTTTGCATGAATACAAATAAAAAATCTTAAGGTATGAAAAGAATAGTGTGTAGACGAATCGCATATGCTAATTAGGATTATAGGGATCTGCGTATTAAATGTAAGATAATGAGTGGGGATTTGCGATATAATTTGGATTTTTTCTTTCTCCAATTACAACAGTTGACCGGAGTCAGACTGTATGAAAAGGAATCCGTGATTATATTTGATGAGGTTCAACTATTGCCGAAGGCAAGACAGGCAATCAAGTATCTTGTGGCAGATGGAAGATATAAATACATTGAAACAGGGTCACTTTTATCGATAAAGAAGAATACGAAGGATATATTGATTCCGAGTGAAGAACATAAGATATCCATGTATCCGATGGATTTTGAAGAATTTTTGTGGGCAGTTGGTGATGAAATCACGGCGGATACCATTAAGCTGCTTTTAAAAAGCAAAAAATTTGCCGGAAATGCAATGCACAGGAATCTGATGCGTATGTTCCGGTTGTATATGCTGATCGGTGGAATGCCACAGGCGGTAGAAGCATACTTAGAATACAATAATCTGCAGGTAGTAGATGAGGTAAAAAGGGAAATTGTTGATTTATATGAGGAAGATTTTACAAAGATAGATGGAACCGGGCTTGCAGGTGATATATACGATGCAATCCCGGCAAGTCTCAGTGGAAATGCATCGAGATATGTTTTGTCAAATGCGAGGGAGGGAACACGTCTGGAACAGGTTCGTGAATTAGTACCGGATATTCTTAGTTCGTATACTGTAAATATTGCGTATCATGCAAATAATCCGGGAGTAGGAATGGCACTGGAAAAAGATGCCGGACGGTATAAGTTATTTACATCAGATGTCGGGTTGTTTATAACACTTGCTTTTAAGGATAAAAAATATACAGAGAATATCATTTATAATAAGTTGCTATCGGATAAATTAGAAGCGAACCTCGGATATATATATGAAAATGTTGTGGCTCAGATGTTAGTTGCCAGAGGAAACAACCTGTTTTATTACACGATGGAAAGCGATACATCGAATCACTTGTATGAGATAGACTTTTTGTTGTCAAAAGGAGATAAAATTAATCCGATCGAAGTAAAGTCTGGAAACTACAGAGGGCATAAGTCGTTAGATATGTTTTACGATAAGTATAGCAGTCGCATCAGAGATAAGTACGTGGTTCATACGAAGGATTATAAATGGGAGAATGGCATCCATTATCTGCCGGTATATATGATCCCATTTTTGTAAAATCCTTACCATTTATGCTAAAAAAAGCACAGATTATGCAATTTTTCTCCATAAAAGAATTCTTATGTTAGGATTAAGACAAGTAAAGCGGAACATAAATGCAGAAAGTTATTCCGAAACTGCAAGGAAGAGCTCCGCAGTCCAGAGAGAAAGGGATTAATATTATGGAGAAAATCAAAGCTTTATGGCTTGGATTTGCAGAGAAGCATCCGGGCGCATCAAAATGGATTCGTGAAGGTGGTTTATTTGTTATTGTAAGTAACCTTATCACAGTACTGAAATATTTTATGTTACTGTTTTTACCACTTGCATTTGCAGGACTTCCAAATATCGACTTTGGATTCCCGGGAATCGATATTACATTATTCGGTGAAACTTTTAAATGGAACATCATTGGTTATGACGCACAGCATGGCGGACTTCCTTACTTCTGTGCATACATGATCGCTATGGTAGTCGGTGAGTGTATCAACTTCCCAATCCAGAGAAGCTTCGTATTCCGAAGCAAAGGAAATATCTGGTATCAGGGAATGTGGTATCTGATCGCATTCTGTATCGTAACCTGTATTGTAAACTCCATCAACTGTATCTGGGTTGCTGTTGCAGGAATGTTTGTACCGGACTGGCTCTACAACATCGGAACAACCGTATTAAATGGTGGTGTATCCATGGTGGTATTCTTCTTTGTTAATAAGATTATTTTCCCGGAAGGGGAAGCAAAAAAAGCGGAAGCTTAAGATTTATGGAGCTGCTGTACTGAGAAATTGGTACGCAGCTCTTTTTATGTAGATTTTATTTTTGATTGTGGGTGCTGTTTTTGCTGTGTCAGCAGCAAAATTAATAAAAAATTTATTTGTTTCATAGTCTTTTTTATGATATTGTAAATTTACAATTCATTGAGATATGTGTGGCGTATCTTCTATATGGATTCAAAAATTCTTTAAAGTTTTCAATATGAATGGTTTCCCTCCTAATCGTACATTGACAATTGAATAGGAACTTTACATTATGCTATAATATCACCAGCGAAAGGCGGTGATGGAAAGTGAATGAGGAATATATGCCAACAGATGTACAATTCAAGTATGAATTAAGAAAACACTTAACAGAACTGGAAAGAAAGCTTGAACTGCTTCGGAACGAAGAGTATGAAAAGCTTGAAAAAGAGTATTTGAAGGAAATACAGGATATTCAGACAAGTTTGGAAGATTAACAGAAAACAATATAAAAAAGAAGGTGTAAAGTCGTGATAGAAAAAGGGCTTTGCACCTTTTTCAATTGAATAGGAACTTTACATTATGTTATAATATCACCAACGAAAGGCGGTGATAGCATGGAGGATAATGGAATGACAAGAGAAGAGCTTATCAGTTTGACAATTGACAAATATACGGATCTGCAGCGCATTAAAAAATCCAATGGCGGTGTGGAGAACAAAGAACTTGATTATCAGATTAAGGTCACACTTGCAAAGTTATCTTCACTTGGTATATCCGTCGAAGATATTACATTGTAGATTGTGAAAAATTTATCAGGGTGTGGAGCCAAAACTATGGCTTCGCACTCTTCTCATCTGGGAGAAGGTTATGTTAAAAATAGCAATCGTAGAGGATGAACGTGAGTGTCAGGAAGCACTCATCGAGCATCTGAGAAAATATGAAAAAGAGAAAAACGAAGCATTTATCGTAAGAATTTTTAATGACGGCATAGATATTCTGGATGACTATTCTGCGGACTATGACCTGATATTTCTGGATATCCATATGAAATATCAGGATGGAATGACAACCGCAAAGAGAATCCGCAAAGTGGATGCGGACGCACAGATCGTGTTCATCACGGCGCTGGCGCAGTATGCAATAGAGGGCTACAAGGTAAATGCGCTGGATTTTATTTTAAAACCGGTTGTTTATGAGCAGCTTGCGATGACAATGGATAGAGTGCGTTCCATTGCGTCAAAGCATCATAAGGAGAAGCAGCTTTTAGTCGCAGAGGGCGAGAGCAAGTGCAAAATATCTACCGAGGACATCCTATATATTGAGGTGATAGGGCATGATATGTTTTTCCATACTAGAGATAAAGTGTATTCGAAGCATGGAATTACGTTGAAAACAATGGCGGATGAACTATCGGAATATTATTTTGTGAAAAGCGGGCAGTCGCAGCTTGTGAATCTGAAATATGTGGATGAAGTCAAAAAAGACACTGTCTACGTGAACGGAACAGAAATATTTTTAAGCCGCAGCCGGAAAAAAGAGTTTTTGGAAGCACTTGCAGATTATGTAGGAATGGAGATGTAATATGGCGGGATCACTGTATTTTTGGGAAATGCTTCTCCCGGCATTAGGGCTCTGCCTTCCGTTAAACCGCAGAGAAAAAAGTCTGTGGAAAGCAGTTACATGTGTGATTACAGGTGTAGTTCTATTGGCGGTTATTATGAAACTGGCGCAGACAAAATATGAGGGTACACTGAAATCTATGGGAGAGAATATCATGTTTTCCATGATGATGTTAGGCTGGTTTCTTGTGATATGGAGTCTTGTGATCGGGTGCATTTATTTTTTTGTGCAGTGCAGTCTGCGTGAGGCAATGTATATTTTTGCATTAAGCTATGGTGTGGAGCATATTTTTTACTGCATCAGGCTTCTGACAGAATGGCTGACAGGCGGGCGCATTGGCAATACTGACCCATTGATCTATCTTCCGTGTATGGTCGGTTCCTTTCTTCTCGCATATTTCTGGTTTGCGAAAGGCGCTGCATATCAGGGAACCTATTTATTGGAGGGGATTTCAGCGTCCACTTCGTCCATTGTCCTGATTGCGGTCGTGTGGGGACTCAGTATTGTGGCAGGAGAACTGAACTATGCGCATATTCACAGTATTTATGCAATTCCGTGCTGCATTTTCATGTTATCAAGCCAGAGGGAACAGCTTCGTCGCGAGATTGAACGGACGGAATTTACGAAAAAAGAGCAGTTGTGGCAAAAGACGAAGCTGCGCTACGAGATGTCAAAAGAGAGCATGGCAGTTGTGAACCAGCATTATCATGATATGAAGCATCAGCTCATGGCGCTTTCCACCATGAGTGATGAAGACAAACGAAAAGCGAAGCTTCTTGATATGGAGAGCAGGATTGCCGCGTATGAAGCAGTAGTAAAAACCGGAAATGAAATCTTAGATACCGTTCTGACAGAGAAAAAACTGACCTGTCAGATCAATCATATTGCATTTAGCTGTATTGCTGACGGAGCGCAGCTTTCATTTATGGATGAGCTTGATATTTATACGTTGTTTGGAAATGCACTTGATAATGCGATCGAGGCGAACCGGAAAATTGAGAATGCAAAAAACCGGTGGATCTCTGTTCAGATACAGAGAAAAAAGGGAATCATTTTGATCGAGCTGATCAACCCTTATCAGGGAACAGTTGATTTTGATGAGAGCAGAATGCCGGTTACTTCGAAGGCTGACAGGGAAAGCCACGGTTTTGGAACAAAGAGTATCCGTTCTATTATAGAAAAATATGACGGACAGATGATCATCAAGACAGAGGGACAGAAATATCTGATCCGCATGATCTTTCAGGGCAAAGGTTGACCAAATATGTCTTAAAAAATGCAGGCTGCGCTAAAGCCTGCATTTTTGTTATAAATTGTAGTATCTTCTTTTTACAGATATAAGGGCAGTGCAGATGAAAGCAGAAAGTTAATCCTCCCAAGATTAAAATAAAACGCTTCATCCTGAATTGCCCGGACATCATGTAAACAGGAGGAAAGATATGAGTAAAGCAAGAAAAATTGTGGGAACGACAATACGTTCCATTTTGATCATTGTATTTGCAGTGATCATCGCAGCAGTGAATTCCATTCTTCCAAATTATGCGAGAATGATGGACAGCATGATTGGTGGGATCAACACACAGATTGATAATTCCGACGTAGATACAACAGGTCTTGATCTTACGTATAACAAAGCAGATTATACGACGGACAGTATCAAAGAAGCAGAGGCAGCGCTTCATCAGCAGATCGCAGATGAGGGGACGGTTCTTTTAAGCAATGAGGGAATACTTCCTATGGCACAGGATACAGAGTTTAGTTTTTTCAGTGTCAATTCGGCAACCGTATCAGCAAGCGATTCCATGATGGGTGGAAGAAACCTGACACAGATTTTTGAGAATGCAGGAGCAAAAATCAATACAACTTTAATGGATTTTTATTCAGAGCAGTCGAAAGAATACGGACTCAGCTCCGGTTCGATCAGTTTTGGTGACGCAGAAGATTTTGCAATCCATGAAGTTCCGTTATCCGTATTACAGGAGAACACAGAGGTCATGGATTCGGTAAAGAATACCGTGCCGGTTTATTTCTTAAAGAGAGTGGCAGGCGAAGGCCGTGACATGCCGCGTTCCATGTACAATCATGCGGAGAGTGAGGAAGATAAGGCAAAAAGTTATCTGGAGCCTGATTCCACAGAGCTGGAAATTATTTCTTATTTAAATGACAACTTTGATAATGTGATTCTTGTAACCAATTCCAACGCTGCATTAGAGCTTGGTTGGGTAAAAGATTACGAGAATGTCAAAGCAGTGCTTTCCTGCACCGCAATCGAGTCCATTCCATACATTCTGACCGGACAGGTAAACCCATCCGGAAGAACGGTAGATACGTTTGCAGCGGATGCATCCAAATCTCCGGCTGCACAGAATTTTGGCGATTATCAGTATGTGGATGAGAACGGAGAACTGACAAAATATAACTATGTGACTTACGAAGAGGGAATTTATGTAGGTTACAAATATTATGAGACACGTTATGAGGATGCCGTTTTAAATCAGGGAAATGCAGGAGATTATGATTACACAGAGGAAGTGGTCTATCCATTTGGTTATGGTCTTTCCTACACAACCTTTGACTGGTCGAATATGCAGACAACATGGTCTGGTGACGAGTGCACCGTGACTGTTGATGTGGAAAACACCGGAGATATGGCAGGAAAAGATGTCGTAGAAATCTACGCACAGTCCCCATATACCGAGTACGACAAAGCAAACGGAGTAGAGAAAGCTTCCGTACAGCTTGTCGCTTATGGAAAAACAAGTGAACTTGCACCGGGCGAGAAAGAGACGGTAACCTGTACATTCTCCAAAGAGCAGTTAAAAGCTTATGATGAAAACGGAGCAGAGACATATATTTTTGACGCAGGTGATTATTACATCACAGCAGCTGCTAACGCACATGCAGCAATTAACAATATTCTTGCTGCTAAATCTGAAGCGCCTGCTCAGGAAGCAGATTCAGAAAGCGATATCACACTCGCATCAGCCGGCGGACTTTCCACAGAGGAAGCCACAACTGGCGGAAATGCAGAATTTGTATCTGTATACACACCAGATAACACAGACACCGATGTGACAATCTACGCAACAGATTCTTACTCGGGTGTGACAATCACAAACCAGTTACAGGATTGCAAGGCAGACGTAACTTATCTGACAAGATCAGATTGGGAGGGAACTTTCCCGACACATGACGGAGAGGCAGGAACTCAGATCAGTACCTGGGGAAATGAGATCAATGGTGAAGATGGAGTTTCCTATACATATGTGAAAACAGCGTCCGATGATCTGATCGCAGAGCTTGACAGCTTTTCAAGCGGTACAGATGTTGCTCCGGAGACACTTGCAGACACACAGATTGTCTATGGCGCAGACAACGGCTTAACACTCATTGACATGAGAGGTCTTGATTATGATGATCCGCTTTGGGAGGACCTTTTAGATGAACTGACACCGGAAGAAATTTACAATACGATCGGAGTATCCGGTTACGGTATAGAATACATTGATTCTGTAGAAAAACCTTTTAATATCGATGCAGATACGGCTTCCGGACTGATCTATGGCGGTACCGGAGCAATGTTCCCAAGCGCAATGACATTAGCACAGACATGGAATCTTGAATTGGCATCTGAATATGGTGAGATGATCGGCAACGAGGGACTGCTCGGTGGAGCTGACGGCTGGTATGCACCGTCTATGAACATCCACAGAACTCCTTATTCCGGACGTAACGGAGAATATTATTCTGAGGATGCATTCCTTTCCGGAGCAGTAGCTTCCAGAGAAATTTACGGAGCAGCTTCCAAAGGTATGTATACCTACATCAAACATTTTGCATTCAACGATCAGGAAAACCACCGTGGTGACCGTGACGGACAGTTCAGTGTCGCAACATGGTTTAACGAGCAGTCTGCACGTGAGATTTATCTTGTACCGTTCGAGATGTGCATGAAGGCTGGAGATGTTACTTTAAATTATGTGGAAAAACAGGAAGACGGAACTTATGTCAATGCTTCAAAACAGATCCGCGCATCCCAGGGTGTCATGACTTCCTTCAACAGAGCAGGTGCTACCTGGGCAGGCGGTGATTATGGTCTGATCACAGGCATTCTCCGTAACGAATGGGCATTTGACGGAATCGTTATGACAGACAATGCGAATACAGGTGTATTCATGGACGGTTACCAGATGACACAGGCAGGAGCTGATGTGAAACTTACAACACTTCCTGCATCCGCAAGATATAACTTTGATGAGAATGATCCGGCAACTTACTATTATGCAAGACAGGCAATGCATCATACACTTTATACCATTGCAAACTGTAAAGCCATGAACGGAGCAATGCCGGGTTCCCATATCAAAGACGGAACAAGAATTTCAACAACGATCATGCGTGTAGTTACAATTCTCTTTGGCTTGCTGATCATTCTTGAAGTATACAAGATTTTCCGGTTATTCAAACCAACACAGAAAAAACTTACAAAGCTTCAGGCAAAAGCTGAGAAAAAAGCACAGAAAAAACAGTCTTAAAACGAACATGACTTCTTTACATCAATGTAAAATTTATGTAAAATAGAATATAAGAAAAAAAGAGCAGAACTGCGATCATATATATGGAAGTGGTTTTGCTCTTTATTTTTACTGGAAAATATGAGGCGATGGGAGACAGTGTATTTTTCGGGGAATAGCAAAGGAGAGAAAAATATGAGAAAAAACTGGGTAGCATTGGCACTCACAGGCATGTTATGCCTATCAACTTTTGCGGGGGCACAGACTGTTTCGGCTGAGACAACAGATTCTGCAAAAAAGGTGGATATTGTATTCACACATGATACACATTCCCACCTCAACACATTTACAACTATTGTAGATGAAGCGGAAAAAGAAGTGGGAGGATTTGCGAGAATCAACACCTTGATCCAGGAGCAGAAAGCGAAAAATCCTGACACGCTGGTGATTGATGGCGGTGATTTTTCCATGGGAACCCTGATCCAGACTGTTTTTGAGACGCAGGCGGCAGAAATCCGTATGTTAGGCTATATGGGATGCGATGTGACCACACTCGGAAACCACGAATTCGATTACCGCTCCAAAGGACTTGCAAATATGTTGAACAGTGCGACGGAGTCCGGGGATAATCTTCCGGCACTGGTTGTCTGCAATGTGGATTGGGAATCCATGGAGGCAGCAGGCTTAAGTGAGGGACAACAGCTGATCAGAGACGCATTTGATGAGTACGGGGTCAGTGACTATGTTGTATTGGAAAAAGGGGATACAGACATAGCTGTCGTAGGCGTTTTTGGTAAAGATGCACTTGCCTGTGCGCCGACCTGTGAACTTTTATTCAAAGATCCAATCGAGGCGGTAAAAGAAACGGTCGAAGAGATCAGGGAGAACGAGGATGTTGATATGATCGTCTGCGTTTCCCACAGCGGAACCTGGGAGGACGAGAGTAAATCAGAGGATGAAAATCTGGCAAAGGCAGTGCCGGATCTCGATCTGATCTTAAGCGGTCACACACATACAACACTGGAAGAGCCAATAGTCCATGGAGATACCTATGTGGTATCCTGCGGTGAATATGGTAAGAATCTCGGCGAACTTTCCATGACACAGAAAGCAGATGGACGCTGGGAGATGACTTCTTACGAAATTGTGCCGGTCACAACAGACATTGATCAGGATGCAGAGACACAGAACACCATTGATCAGTTTATGGATACTGTGGACACCGACTATCTGGCTCAGTTTGGCTATACCAAAGATCAGGTGTTAGCGGAAAATGACGTGGATTTCTCCACACAGAAAGATCTGGAAAATATTCATGAGGAACACAACCTCGGCGATATTATGTCGGACGCCTATGTGTATGCGGTGGAAAATGCAGCCGATTATGACGGTGTTCCGGTGGATGTTGCAGTTGTTCCAAGTGGCACTGTCCGTGACACCTATGCAAAAGGCGATATTACCGTGGAGCAGGTATTTAATTCGTTTTCCCTTGGAATCGGGGCAGACGGAGTGCCTGGATATCCGCTCATCAGTGTGTATCTGACGGGAAAAGAGTTAAAGACAGCAGCAGAGATCGATGCATCCGTTTCTGATTTTATGACAACAGCAAGACTTTACAGCAGCGGACTTAATTTTACATACAATCCAAACCGCATGATCTTAAACAAAGTCACAGATGTATACTTAGATGACGGAAATGGTGGAAGGATCGAACTTGAGGACGGCAAGCTTTACCGCGTGGTCGCAGACCTTTACAGCGGACAGATGTTAAGTGCGGTTACAGATATGTCCTACGGCCTGTTGTCACTGGTTCCAAAGTATGCAGATGGAACACCAATCGAAGACTTTGAGGATGTCATCATCACAGAGAACGGAAAAGAGTTAAAAGCGTGGGATGCGATCGCAAGATACATGGAGTCATTTGAGGATACAGACGGCGATGGTATCGCCAATGTGCCGGAATATTACAGTACAGATCATGACAGAAAAGTGGTGGATGACAGCCGGAATATCGTTGATCTTGTAAAAAATCCAAATAAATTTACCGCAATCATTGTTGGTGTGATTGCAGTGTTGATTTTACTTGTCATTTTCATTATATTATTAATTAAGAAAATTGTGAAAAAAGTAAAATCCCGTACAAAGATGAAAAAGTAAAATATTTTTTCCGGTATCAGCGGATCATTCAGACATACGTTGAAAAGATAGTTTACATAAGTCGGGATTGGCAGGGAGATTCAAAATGAGCGCACAGGACAACATGGAAAAGGTTCTCAGGGAATTACATGTCCTTTTATCAAAAAGCAATCCATATGAGAGAGATTCTAACTATCTGGTCGTAAATAAGAAAGAGATGCTGGATGTTTTAAAACAGCTTGCAGTCTGCATGTCAGAAGTTATGGATGAGTACGAACTGACGAAGCAGGGCAGGGAGCAGGCGCAGCGGGAAAACCGGAAGATCGGGGAAGAAATCATCAATGACGCCAGAGCAAAAGCAGAGGATGTTTATGCTGCGTCGGTTATGTATACGGATGAAGCGCTCAGGCGGATCCTTGATATTATGGATGAGGCGAATGAATCTGTAAAAGCGGTCTATGACAGCATGGGCGAAAAGCTTGCGAATGAAAGAAAACTGGTTTCCGGTGACAAGCTGGAATTAAAGAGTCTGCTGCAGGATCTTAAGGATACGGACAAATACATGGGTATTATTGAGGAGCGGAATAAGAAGATTGCGAAGGAGAAGAAATGGAAAGAAGAGGGAACAGAACCTTCTCCGTATGCAGCAGTGAAGCCGGAGATCAAGATCAACCGCGATTATTTTGAACAGCAGGGAATCTCCTTTGAAGAACCGGAGGAGGAACAGCCGGAAGAAAAAACAGAGAAAGCTGCTCCTGAGATCAGCGTGAATCTGGATTCTGAGTACTTTAAGTGGAAAGAGCAGGAAGGAAAAGAAGGGGATCCAGAAGATGAAAAACAGCCGGAGAAAAAAGGATTTTTTGGGAAATTTATGAAATAAAATTAATTGTGTACAACCTATTGACAAAGATGCCAATAGGTTGTATTTTATTATACATAAAGATTGAACACAATTAAATTGCAAACAATATAAAAGGAGAGAAAAACAATGAGTAAATTTTATGATTTTGAAGCGGAAGATGTAATGTGTAACATGCATAAAATGGAGGAATATCAGGAACAGGGTTTTGAGATTTTAGATTTCCCTTGCAATCAGTTTGGAAATCAGGCACCGGGCACCAACGAGGAGATCGTGTCATTCTGTGATGCAAAATTTGGAATCACATTCAGACATTACGCCAAAATTGATGTGAACGGTGCAGATGCACATCCACTGTACCAGTATTTGAAGGAGCAGAAAGGATTTTCTGGTTTTGATCAGGACAATCCGCTGACACCAATGCTTGAAAGTATGCTGACAAGAACACAACCGGACTATATGGAGAGCGCAGATATCAAATGGAACTTCACCAAATTTTTAATTGACCGGAACGGCAATGTGGTAGAACGGTTTGAGCCGACGGCGGACATGGATGTGGTAGAAGAAAAAATCAGAGAAATTTTATAATGTTGTAAAAACAACGGAAATTCTGCTTCCAATTGCGTATAGTAAAGATACAAAAAAGGAAACTATATATGAAAATAAATTACACAGTATCATTGCCAAAAGGAGCGTAGGAAGTATGAATAGAGAAGAGCAGAAGCAGACCATTAAAGATTACCTGAAACGCCTCGGCGCAGGCGAGGAATTGGAGAGTGTCCGCACTGATTTTGTGAAAAAATTTCAGTCGGTAGACGCAGCAGAGATCATGAATGCAGAGCAGGAACTTATCAAAGAAGGAACACCGATCAGTGAAGTACAGAGATTGTGTGATGTTCATTCTGCGTTGTTTCATGGAAAAACAAGAGAAGAGCAGATCGCAAATGCTGAAAAAGCAACAGTGGATTCAATCCGGGAACAGAGATTTGCAAAGACGGCGGAGCTTGTGAAGATTCCGGGGCATCCACTTCACACATTTACGTTGGAGAACGAAGCACTTGCCAAAACAATTGAAAAATGCAGGGAAGTCTTAAAGAGCGGGCATGTAGAGTACAAGCTTATAGAAGAAGTAAGACAGCTTGCAATCCATTATGCCAAAAAAGGCGATCTTCTTTATCCGCATTTAAAGGTAAAGTACGAGATCAGCGGTCCGTCGGATGTTATGTGGACGGTGGATGATGAGATACGGGATGAATTTGCTGCGCTGGCGAAAAAAGCGGATTCACAGGATGATGAGTGGAAAAAACGTTTCGAGGCGGCACTCACAAGAGCGGACGAGATGATCTATAAGGAAGCCAATATTCTTTTCCCAAATTGCGCATTTAACTTTACGGATGAGGAATGGTTTGGAATTTACCGGGACTCAAAAGATTACGCAGAGTGTTTTGGCGTAGAAAACGGAGTCTGGGAGGATGCAGAGAAGGTGCAGAAAGTAAAAATGTCGTCCATTAGTCAGGATGAGATTGTCATGGCAGGCGGTCATATGACTGTGGAGCAGTTGACAGCAATGCTGAATACCATCCCGCTGGAGATTTCGTTTGTGGACACAGACAATATCAACCGCTTTTTCAACGAAGGTCCAAAAGTGTTCAAAAGACCGGGAATGGCGATCGACAGAGAGGTATTCTCCTGCCACCCGCCGAAGATTGAACAGCAGGTACGCCGTATTATTGAAGAGTTCAGAGCGGGAACACTTGATAAAGTACCTGTCTGGATGGATAAAAACGGCAGAACCATGTTAGTCACTTATATGGCAGTCCGTGATAAAAGCGGAAAATATCTTGGAACCATGGAACTGGTACAGGATATGGAATTTGCAAAAGAGTATTTTCAGAAATAATTAATAAGTGGAAATCTCCTTATGGGAGGCAGCACGGTACTCGCGTGGTCTGCTTCCCATAATTGTTTTAAACTGCTTTGAAAAATAGCTTGGGTTGGAAAAACCGCAGTTTAATGCGATCTCTGTGATGGGTGTGTCTGAATCGGTCAGCAGCTTTGCGGCATGGAAAATACGGATCCGCTGCAAATATTCGATCGGACTGTAATGCAGATACTGCTGAAAAATGCGCTGACATTCTCTGGGACAGATGTTTGCAGTGTTCGCAATTTCCGATACAGAAATGGTTTTATCTAAATTCCGGTGCATCCAGGTCAGCATTTTTTTCAGGCGTTCGTCCTGTACCGGGGAAATGGAAGGGCTGGAATCCACGGACATTTTGGACAAAACAAAAAGCAGGACGTTAGACAGCGCATTCCTTACTTGAAATTCATATCCGTAGTTTTCATTGATACAGGCATGGTAGGCACAGTGAAATTCCTGAAAATACGGAGCGTCCTCAGAAGTATTATGAAACACAAAGAAGGAAGGACCATTTTCCAACAGCGGGCGCATGTATTTGATGTGAAATACACTTTCCGGGGTTCCACAGATCATGTCAGTGCTGAACACAAAGGAGCGGAACAGGCAGGGAGCGGCGGTTTTCGGAACAACAGCATGAATGATCTCTGTGTTGATAAAGCATCCCTCCCCGGCTTTCAGTTCATAGGACTGGTCGCCGATGCGAACCGTGACAAGCCCTTCGAGCAGCACAAACAGTTCCAGCTCACCGTGCCAGTGAGGAGGAACATATCCGCCCATATATTCATGCAGATCCATATTATTCAGGGAGAGGTCAAAAAGTCTCGCATTTTTTTCAATTAGTTCTTTGCCGGATGCATCAATAGATAAAGAAATGGAATTATTTAACATAAACACACCGCCTTGTCGCTTTTGTTATATTATAAGTCGCATTTTCTAAAGATACAATGGTTTTTGCTGTGATAAAATTCAGAATAGAGATAAAAGGTTTTATGTTCAAATAGTAATAATAAGGAGAACAGCATGAAAAATACAGTGATTTTTGATCTGGATGGTCTGTTGATCGACAGCGAGATCATTTCCTTCCGATTGTATGAGGAACTGACCGGAAAATATGGACGTTCCATGACGCTGGAAGAATATGCAACGGATTATAGCGGAAAAACCGGCATTACAAATATGAAGCTGCTGCTGGAAAAGTATCAGCTTCCAATCACGTTCGATGCTGGAATGGCTTTCGTGGATGAGAGGGAAAAAGAATATTTAAAAGAAGGTGTTGCGCTGAAACCGGGCGCACGTGAACTGCTGGCGTATTTAAAGGAAAATCACTACAAAATATTGCTGGCAACGTCGAGTACCGAAGACCGCGCAGAGGGAATTCTGCAGCAGAATGGGATCCGTGACTACTTTGACCATCTGGTGTATGGTGTAAATGTGAAACGTGGCAAGCCGTTTCCTGATATTTTCCTGAAAGCATGTGAGGATGCAAATGAGCCACGGAAAAACTGTCTGGTGTTAGAGGACAGCGAAGCAGGGATTCAGGCGGCACATTCTGCGGGAATTGATGTGATCTGCATTCCGGATATGCGGGAGCCGGGAGAAGAATTCAAAAAGATGGTAACAGCACAGCTGATCTCTTTAAAAGATGTGATCATCTGGTTACAGACCTTACAATTGAACGGTGTTATGTAAACTAAAAACAGGGATTGTTGTTTTGATGCCTCCGGCTGTGGTACAATATTGGAATCATAGGCGGAGGCATTTTATATGAAAGTGGCAGTGGCAATTGATTCTTTTAAAGGGAGTATGACAAGTATGCAGGCGGGAAACGCCTGTAAAGAGGGGATTCTTGCGGCGGCGCGTGCGCATTGTGACGGTGGGGCAGCAGCCGTTAGGGACAGGAAACCTGCAGCAGATAATATGGATGTTGTCGTAAAACCGCTCGCGGATGGAGGCGAGGGTACGGTGGAAGCTTTGGTAGAAGGGATGAACGGAATCTATGAGTATGTGACCGTGACAGACCCGATGGGAAGCCACGTAAAAGCAAGATATGGTATTCTGCCGGATCAAACAGCTGTGATGGAGATGGCGGAGGCATCCGGCATTACACTTGTAAAAGAACCGTTAAATCCATGGAAAGCAGCATCCACAGGAGTCGGAGAAATGATTCTGGATGCAGTTCAAAAAGGATGCCGCAAATTTATCATTGGAATTGGCGGCAGTGCGACGACAGAGGGCGGCATCGGAATGTTATCGGCACTGGGCTATGATTTTATGGATGAAAACGGAGACATATTGCCACCGGTTTTTGCCTCGCTGGAAAAAGTGGTGCAGATAGAAAATAATCGTGTGCCGGAAGTGCTAAAAGACTGCCATTTTCAGATCGCATGTGATGTGACAAATCCGCTTTGTGGAGCGCAGGGGTGTGTTTACGTTTTCGGAGCGCAAAAAGGCGTGAAGGAAGAAGAAAAAGAGAGCATGGACAGGGCGATGCAGTCCTATGCGGCATGTCTGGAAAAATTTACCGGCAAAAAGCTGAGTGAAATTCCAGGCACAGGCGCAGCCGGGGGGCTTGGGTTTGCGTTTCTGTGGGGACTTCCAAACGTGGAACTGAAACCGGGAATCGATATTGTTCTTGAGGCAGTCGGGCTGGCAAGTGAATTGCAGGATGCAGATATCGTGGTGACAGGGGAAGGCTGTCTTGATTTTCAGACGGCAATGGGAAAAGTTCCGGTCGGTGTAGCAAAGATAGCAAAAAACTACAATTGTAAAGTAATCGCTTTTGCCGGAAGTGTGACAGAGGAAGCAAAAAACTGCAACGAAAAGGGAATCGATGCATTTTTCTCCATCCTGCCGGGAGTGTGTTCACTGGATGAAGCCATGAACACGGAAACTGCGCAGAAAAATATGCGGAATGCGGTGGAGCAGGTGTTCCGGTTGATTTTGACGCTGCTGAAAGAAAAATGTTACGAATAATGTTACAAAATCACAAGAAAATCACGGAAAAATGTTACAAGAGCCGGAAAAACTGATTTATGAGATTAATCTGAGCGGACTGTAGTAAGTGATAGGAAATGAAAAAACAATAGAATTCCCTGCAAAAGCGTTCTATAATAATCCCAGATAAAAATCAGGAGGTACCAATCATGAACGATACATTAAAAGTTTTAGAGAAAAGAAGAAGCTGCCGTAATTTTAAATCGGATATGATTCTGGAGGAAACACTTGAACAGATCGTAAGAGCCGGAACCTACGCACCAACGGGAATGGGAAAACAGTCCCCAATCATCCTTGCAGTGACAAATAAGGAACTGCGTGACCAGCTTTCGGAAGAAAACCGTAAGATCATGGGAGCACCAGAAAGCATGGACCCGTTCTATGGAGCACCGGTCATTCTTGTGGTACTTGCCAATAAGGCAGTTCCAACACATGTGTATGATGGTTCTCTTGTGATGGGCAACCTGATGAATGCCGCAGAGAGCCTCGGTGTGGCAAGTATCTGGATCCACAGGGCGAAAGAGGAATTCGAATCTGATTTCGGCAAAAAAATTCTTGCTGATCTTGGTATTCAGGGCGAATACGAAGGGATCGGCCACTGCGCACTCGGATATGCAGCAGAGCCGGCAAAAGAGGCGGCCGCAAGAAAAGAGAACTATGTATATTATATGAGATAATGATTGCATAGTTGAAAGTGGTAAGTGATTTATACTATGTAAAATAACAAAAAGCGTTGATTTTGGAGAATTTCCGAGATTGACGCTTTTTTATTCAGTTATAACTGACTCGGCTGCGACCGAATAAAAATTGACATTCCGAAAAATAATAATTATACTTATTTTATAATTGATGACAATAGAATGTTTGTAGAGCGAGCATTCTATTGTTGGAGAACTTTAGGATAGCAAAATTTCTGATGCAGGAAAGACAGGGTATCATGATTATGAAATTTTATGGCAGGGAAACAGAAAGAAAAAAATTAAATTCCATGTTTCAAACAGATGGTCAGATGATCTCTCTGATCTATGGACGAAGAAGGATCGGAAAAAGTGAATTGATCCGGCAGGTGCTCAAAGAAACAGAATTAAAAAGTATTTACTATGAGTGCAAGCAGACAACGGAACAGAATAATGTAGACAGCCTTTCTGAACTGGTAGGAGAAGCATTCGATTTTCCAAAGCCTGCATTTGCCGATATGGAGAGCCTGCTTCGGTTCTTATTTCGGACGTCGGAAAAAGAGCCACTTATTCTTGTTTTGGATGAATACCCGTATCTGCGTGAAAATGTAAAAGGACTGGACAGTGTGCTGCAGTCTGTGATCGATGAATACCGTGACCGTTCTAATATGAAGCTTATTATCTGCGGTTCTTATGTAGATACGATGAAGGAACTTCTTGCCAGACAAAATCCATTATATGGAAGGATTGATCTTACATTAAATCTGAAACCAATGGATTATTACGAATCGTCAATGTTTTATGCTGGTTTTTCAGATGAGGACAAAGTCAGGATTTACAGTGTATTTGGAGGAATCCCTTATTATAACCGGCTGATCGATGGAAAGAAAAGTGTAAGAGAGAACATCATAGATCTGATCGCATCACCGGGAGCGCGTCTGGAAAACGAAGTGTCAATGTATTTAAACTCGGAAATATCAAAGATCACAAATGTCAATGAAGTGTTTGAAGCGCTGGCAAAAGGTTTTTCCAGATACAAGGACATTCTTGATCAGTCACATGTTTCGAGTGGTCCTGCGCTTGTGGATGTACTTGACAAATTGATACGTATGGATGTTGTGGACAAAATTACACCGATCAATGATGAAAATAATCGGAAAAAATCGGGATATTTTATTTCGGATAACCTGTCATTGTTTTACTATAAATATATTTTCAGAAATTCATCCCGCATGAATATCATGGATTCAGATATTTTTTATGACCGCTATATTGCAGAAGATTTTGAAACAAAATATGTCCCAAAAGTTTTTGAGGATGTGTGCAGGCAGTACCTCATCAGAAGAAACCGTAAGGGATTGATGGATGAAATTTTTGAAAAAATAGGAAAATATTATTATGATGATCCAGTAGCAAAAAAGAACGGAGAATTTGATATCGTAACGCAGGATGACAAAGGCTATATTTTCTATGAAGCAAAATTCCGGAAAGAACCTGTGACAGAGCAGATGATTGAGAAAGAGATTGTGCAGGTAAAACAGACGGGATTGGAATGTTATAAATACGGATTTTTCTCAAAATCCGGGTTTGCGTGCGAGGAACGGGAAAATCGCAGTTTAATTGAATTGAAGGAGCTATACCGATAAAAAGCAGAATACAATCGGAAAGAGGCAGTTAGTTATTGGACGTCAGACCGGTGACAGTCCTTGCATTTGCGCAGGTGGACGAGCTGATTTCTTATATAAAAGAAAATTCTCTTTGAAAGAACATTCCCGTGGATTCGTCATTGTGAATAAAAAACGGCGTATTTTTACGCATGGAAATTGGAAAAAATGATCTATTTTAGTGAAAATACTTTCTGAAAAGTGTATAATGATTGAAAATAAACTGCAAGGAGGCTATGCTACAGACATGGACGAATATGCAAAGTCGATCATTCCGATCATTGAAGCAAATTATGAAAAGTATACAGAGACAGAGCGGTATATCGCAGATTACTTTTTAAAGCAGGCAAGACCGGAGCGGCTCTCGGCAGAACTAGTGTCAAAAGAGCTTTCCGTTTCCGTGGCGTCGCTGTCACGTTTTGCAAAAAAATGTGGTTTTGGCGGTTACCGGGAGTTCACGTATGAATTTCGTAATTCCTATGTGGAAAAATCTGCTGTGGAGCAGCAGCAGTCCAGACTGGTTTTAGATACCTATCAGAATCTTTTGAACAAGATTTACAGTCTGCTGGATGAAGGACAGATTCACCGGATCGTGACAGAACTGAAATGGGCGAGACGCGTTTTTGTCTGCGGACGTGGCAGTTCCGGCTTGGCGGCAGAGGAAATGGCGACAAGATTCCGCTGGATCGGTATAGACATGATAGCACTTCGGGATAATGAGGATATGAGGATGCAGTCTGTTTTTTTAAACCGGCATGACCTGATGATCGGGCTGAGCTTGAGCGGTACAAAATCAGAGATTTTGTATATGCTCGACAGAGGTTTTCAGCAGGGGGCAAGGACAATGCTTATTACGGGGAAAAACCGGCAGACCTATGAGGATTTTTGCAATGAAGTATTGTTGGTTCCTTCTCTGCAGCATCTTAATCATGGAAATCTGATTTCACCGCAGTTTCCACTGCTTTTGATGATTGATATTTTGTATGCAGCCTATGTGAATGACGACCGTATGCGTATTGAGAAGATCCAGAGAGAAGTACAGCGCACATTGCGCGGAAATGAAGACAGATAGGAGAGATTGAAAATGAAAATTATCAGAACCAAAGACTATCGTGACATGAGCAGAAAAGCTGCAAACATTATTTCAGCACAGATGATCTTAAAAGATGACAGTGTACTTGGACTTGCAACAGGATCTACCCCGATCGGAACTTATGACCAGTTAGTAGACTGGTATAAAAAAGGAGACTTGGATTTTTCCAAGATCACAACGGTAAATCTGGATGAATACAAAGGACTTCCAAAAGAAAATGATCAGAGCTACTGGTATTTTATGAACAAAAATTTATTCTCCAGAGTCAACATCAGACCGGATTATCATTTCCTTCCGGACGGAATGAACCTTGACAGTGCCAACGAGTGTGAGAGATATGAAAAACTGATTGATTCTCTTGGTGGAATTGATCTTCAGCTGTTAGGACTCGGACGTAACGGACATATCGGTTTTAACGAGCCTTGTGATTCTTTCCCACAGGATGTTCATGTTGTTGACCTGACAGAGAGTACGATTGAGGCTAACAAACGTTTCTTCGCAAGCGCAGATGACGTTCCAAAACAGGCTTACACAATGGGTGTTGGAACTATCCTTCGCGCAAAAGCAATCCTGCTTGTAGTCAGCGGAAAAGATAAGGCAGCAGCATTAAATGCAGTCGTAAACGGACCGATCACACCACAGGTTCCTGGCTCTGTTTTAAGACTTCATCCGAATGTAATTATTGTTGCAGATGAGGATGCTTTATCTGAGATGAAATAAAATGCTATAAGAGTTTTTTACAAGTCAGGTTTTGAATGTAATGAAAAAGAAAAATCGTGCAGAAACATAATGTTTTGTCTGCACGATTTTTCTTTTATTTGCGTTTTACAAAAACTTTGCCACCATGGCAACACTGGTTTTATCGCGGGCGATTTTTGCAAGCTCGCGGTTGTCGAGCAGATAACGCATGATAAGCGATTCGGCAACGAATAACTCACTGACCTTGACCGGGATACTGCCGCCATCCAATGGTGTTTCCAGGGCGCCGCACAGGAGGACGACATCTGCAAGTGCTGTGCCTGGTGCATCCGGATAGTGCGTGATCAGGATGATCTTTGCACCGGTCTTTTTGGCAACGGATAAAGTGTCCATCATGTCGTGCGTGGAGCCCGAGTAGGAAACGAATAAAATGACATCACCTGGGCCCATGAGGCTTGCGGCGATCAATTGCGTGTGGCTGTCACCACAGTTGCGGAATTTATTGGAGATCGTGGCGAAGCGCACCCAGATGTCATTTGCAAGAACCCGGCTGCCACCCTGGCCGAGACAGTAAACGGAGGTTGCGCGCTGCAAGAGAAGCGCAGCCTCGTCAATTGCGTCAAAATCAAGAACGCTCATAGTGTTACTGATCGCCGCCTGAAAAGAAGCACATACATTATCACATAATGAAGATGTCGACATGGATGGATCTAAAGAATAGGAAGAAAACGGTGTCGGTGTCACATTTGCCTGCGCAAGTGAAATCTTCATTTCATTATAACCTTCAAATCCGAGTTGTTTACAGAAACGGTAAATGGTGGCTTCTGCCATATTGCATGCCTTGGCAAGTGAGGAAATTGATAAAAACTGCGCTTCCTCGGCATGTTTTGTCAGGTAATCTGCGATGATCGTACCTGATTTGGTGAGTAAATCCTGCTTTTCCGTAAGCAGATCCCAGAAATTCTTATTAATCATAATTTAATCCCCTGTAAAATGAAGCGAGTGTCACTGTTTACCCTGTGTTTTACTGCGTAAGCAAGCGTTTACAGAAACACATTAATATTTACTATATAAAAGTATATGTCAAAATGAAATGTACTGCAAGATAAAAACATAAAAATGAAAAATATTTTCATGCGAAAACAAAAGAAAAATGGATGAATATGCGGAATTGTAGGTATAAAACATACACTTAGCACTATTTAAAAGCTGATATGCACGGATTTATGTGCAAATGTACTATATTTTCAAAATGAAATTAGTACAAAACGTATATGGACAAAATGAAAATATTTTTCTAAAATATAATTACTTCGAAAGATAGAATCTTTTAAGAAAAGGAGAAGAAGAATATGAAAAAGAAAGTTTTGGCTACCTTACTGGTGGGAGCAATGGCAGCAAGCTTATTGGCAGGCTGTGGAACAACAGTTGAGACAACAGGAAGCAGTGACACAACAACAGCTCCTGAAAAAACTCAGACAACAGAGACCGCAGAAGCAGGAGAGGCAGGCGGTTCTGATGTTTCGGCAGACATTACCTTATGGACATATCCAATCGGTGAATGGGGCAATGCAGAGACAGTTGATTCCTTGATCCAGGATTTCAACAAGGAGTATCCGGGAATCAATGTGACAGTGGAATATCTTGATTACACAAACGGTGATGATCAGGTAAATACAGCGATCGAAGGTGGACAGGCTCCAGACCTTATCATGGAAGGACCGGAACGTCTGGTTGCAAACTGGGGAGCAAAAGGATTGATGGTTGACTTATCCGATATCCTGGACGACACAGATAAATCTGAAATTTATGAATCTGTATTATCCGCATGTGTGAACAAAGAGGGAGCTACTTATGAATATCCGCTTTGTATGACAGCACATTGTATGGCGATCAACAAAACAGTATTTGAGGAAGCTGACGCTATGCAGTATGTAGACGCTGAGAACCATACATGGACAACAGATGATTTCTTCAAAGCAATGGACGCTGTTTATGCTCACACAGGACAGACCGTAGGCGCTGTTTACTGTAGTGGTCAGGGTGGTGACCAGGGAACAAGAGCCCTCATCAACAACCTTTACGGTGGAACATTCACAGACGCAGATCACACAAAATATACAGCAGATTCCGCTGAGAACGTAAAAGCAATCCAGGCACTTGTTGATTCCAAAGCAATCGGATTTGATGCTTCTATCGCAGGTGGTGACGAGATCAACTTATTCCGTCAGGGTGTTTTAAATGTAGCATTCTGCTGGAACATTGCACAGCAGTTAAACGCTGACAACAACGATGCAGGACTTACAAACGATGGCGATGAGATCCTTTTCATGGCATTCCCATCTGAGAAAGCAACAGACACAAAACTTTGTGGTGGTATCTGGGGATTTGGTGTATTTGATAACAAAGATGCAAACAAGATCGAAGCATCAAAACTCTTCATTAAATACATGGCAGACAGTGCAGAAGGAACACCAGACGCAGTTCTTTCTTCTACATACTTCCCAGTACGTGATACTGTAGAAGGCAAAGATTTAACAGGTCTTTACGGTGATGTTCAGACAATGAGCGATTATAGCACATTAATGCAGTACCTTGGTGACTACTATCAGGTAACTCCAGGCTGGGCAGAAGCTCGTACAGCTTGGTGGAATATGCTTCAGCAGGTTGGAAGCGGTGCTGATGTCCAGACAGCAGTTGATGAGTTCGTTGGAACAGCAAACGCAGCAGCAGGTAACTAAGCAGTTCGTATAGCAACTAAATAAATGATAAGTGGATCCCCTCCTCGCAGGAATACCGGAGGAGGGGATTTTTAGCCAAAAAGTTATGGAAAGGATGGTGTTTTCTTTGAAATCAGCAGTAAAACCATCAAAGCGCAGCCGTGTATTGGTAAGAAAAGAAACGACCGCTGCATATCTTTTTTTACTTCCTAGTTTGATTTTCTTTCTGGGATTTGTAATTTTTCCAATTGTATTATGTGTGTGGACCAGTTTTTTTGATTCAACAATGAACTCTGCGGATGTTTTTGTTGGACTTGCAAACTATAAAGAATTATTTCAGGATAAAGTTTTCCTTGGAGCGTTGAAGAACACTCTTATTATCGTAGTGGTTTCCGTTCCAATCACATGTGTTTTTTCCTTATGGGTATCTTCCGTGATCGTAGATCTGAAAGGATGGGCAACCTCCTTATTCAGAATTATATTTTATCTTCCGGTTGTAACTGGTTCCGTAGCAGTTACCGTTGTATGGAAGTGGATGTTTAACAATTACTATGGAATTTTCAATTACCTTGGTACAAAGACAGGGATCATCGACCAGAACATCAACTGGCTGGGTGATGAGCGTTATGCACTTGCATGTATCATACTGATTTTGCTTACAACTTCCGTTGGCCAGCCGATCGTACTTTATGTATCTGCACTTGGTAATGTGGATGCATCCTTGGTGGAAGCGGCAAATGTAGATGGAGCTACAAGCCTTCAGGCTTTCTGGAAGATCAAGTGGCCACAGATTATGCCGACCACATTATATATTGTTGTTATTACAACGATCAACAGTTTCCAGTGTTTTGCACTGATCCAGCTGCTGACATCCGGTGGACCAAACCACAGTACAGACACGATCATGTATTACATCTATTATTCCGCATTTAAACTGTACCGTTACGGATACGGCGATGCAATGGGCGTTGTCCTTGCAATTATGATCGCGATCCTGTCCGCAATCCAGTTTAAACTTGGAAATTCGAATGATTAGGAGGAGGGTTACAGATATGGAAAACAAAAATAGTACAAAACATCCTTCTGCATACAAGATCATCAGCATTGTTGTAATTGTGATACTGGCAATATTATTTACCTTCCCATTATATTGGATTATCACAGGTTCCTTTAAGACAAACGCAGCGATCAACTCCACAACGCCGATCTGGTGGCCAAAAGAGTGGACGTTGGCAAACTATCAGAAGTTATTCAGCCGCCAGACCGCACCGCTGTTCCAGTTCAATATTCCATTCAGCAGCCTGATCACAGGAAGCAGGGATTTGAAACTGACACTGACAGGACCGACGGTGCCGGCTGCAGTCCGCTGGCTGATCAATACCGTATTTATGGCGATCATGTCCATGATCCTTACCTGTATCACAGCATCCATGGCAGGATATGCGCTTGCAAAGAAGAGATTTGTGGGACGGCAGTTACTTTTCACACTGATCGTATGTGCAATGGCATTACCAAAACAGGTTATTTTGATCCCATTACTTCGTGAGATGTCAAGCCTGAATTTATATAATACGATCTGGGCGGTTATCTTCCCAATCGTAGGATGGCCGTTTGGTGTGTTCCTGATGAAACAGTTCTCGGAGGGTGTGCCTTCTGAAATGCTGGAGGCAGCGCAGATCGATGGAGCGAGTGAGGCAAAGACATTTTTACAGATTGTAGTACCGATGATCAAACCGGGTATCGGAGCACTGGCGATTTTTACATTCATCAACAGCTGGAATGATTACTTCATGCAGTTGATCATGTTATCAAGCACAAGCAACCTGACGATCTCCCTTGGTATTGCCAAGTTGCAGGCTGAAAATGCCACAGATTTCGGTCTGATCATGGCTGGTGCGGCACTGGCAGCCCTGCCGATCATCATCGTGTTCCTGTTATTCCAGAAATACTTTACAAAAGGAATTACAATGGGAGCTGTAAAGGGCTGACAAACTATCCTTCTTGTTTAAGAAGGGCGGTATAAAAAAATAGGACAAAAATCAGACAGAGGAGTGAAGATAAAATGAAAGATATTACAAAATATCAGGGAGTCATTCCGGCATTTTATGCATGCTATGACGAAAAAGGAGAAATTTCAACAGAGGGTGTCAAAGCATTGACACGCCACCTGATCTCAAAAGGAGTAAAGGGTGTGTATGTTGGCGGTTCATCAGGTGAATGTATTTACCAGCATGTGGACGAGCGGAAAAAAGTGCTGGAAGCAGTCATGGAAGAAGCAAAAGGAAAACTGACCGTCATTGCGCATGTAGGATGCAATAATACCGCAGACAGCGTGGAGCTTGCAGCACATGCACAGAGCGTTGGAGCAGATGCGATTGCTTCGATTCCGCCAATTTATTTCCATTTACCGGAGTATGCAATCGCAGAATACTGGAATGCAATGAGTGCAGCAGCGCCGGATCTTGATTTTGTTATTTACAATATTCCGCAGCTTGCAGGAACAGCATTATCCATGAACCTGTTAAAAGAAATGCTGAAGAATCCGAATGTGATCGCAGTGAAGAACTCTTCCATGCCGACACAGGATATCCAGATGTTTAAGGCAGAAGGTGTCAAAGAGCGTGGCGAAAATGGATTTGTTGTATTCAACGGACCGGACGAACAGTTCGTATCCGGACGTGCGATCGGCGCAGACGGAGGAATCGGTGGAACATATGCAGTTATGCCGGAATTATTTGTAAAAATGGATCAGCTTATCCGCGAGAATAATATCGCAGAGGCAATGAAAATCCAGTACAAAGCAGATGCGATCATCTACAAGATGTGCGAGGCAAAAGGAAATCTTTACGCAGTCATGAAAGAGATTTTACACAGAATGTATGGCCTGAAGCTTGGAAGCGTCAGATTGCCGCTTGCACCTTTAGCACCGGAAGATGAGGCTGTTGTTGTTGAGGCTCAGAAGATGATCGAGGCAGCGATCAAAGAATTATAATAAGAGAAATACATACAGAAATATGCCGGGGTGTACGCACTGCTTCGGCTTATTTCTGTATCTGCAGAAAAAATGATGCAGCTGCCAATGTACGGATTTGAAATTAAGAATAAGCGTTACAGGACAATTTCGGGAGGAGATACAAAATGGTTACAGACAGCTTACAGAATCTGGAACAGTATCGTGGTTTACATAAAAACATGGATACCGTCATTGATTTTTTGAAAAAATGTGATCTGACTGCACTTCCAGACGGAAAAACGGTGATTGACGGAGAACGGGTTTTTGTTAATGTCATGGAGGCAGACCTTCGGGAGGCAGAAGGTGCGGAGTATGAATATCATAAACGTTATGCAGATCTGCAGATCGATATCAGTGGAAGTGAATACTGGGAGTGGACAGACAAGGCAGAATTTACAGATACATTTCAGGAAGCTTCGGACTGCGGACTTGCGGCAGGCAGAAGCAGATGTGGCGGAACGCTGGGGGATGGAAGCTTTGCTTTATTCCTGCCGGAAGAATTTCACAAACCAAGCTGCAAAAACGGATCACACACACATGTGAGAAAAGCAGTTATTAAAATTGAGATGTAATTGCAGGAGGAAAATAAAATGGACAAACAGGCATTATTTGATCAGATAAAAGGCGGATTGATCGTTTCCTGCCAGGCATTGGAGCATGAGCCTTTGTATACAAAAGAGGGCGGCGTCATGCCTTTGATGGCAAAGGCTGCAGCACAGTCCGGAGCAGTCGGAATCCGTGCAAACACAGTACGTGACATCACACAGATCAAGGAAGCAGTAGACCTTCCGGTCATCGGTATCATTAAAAAAGACTATGAGGGAACACCAATGTACATCACAGTTACCATGAAAGAAGTGGATGAGCTGGTGGCATGCGGTGTGGATATCCTTGCGGTACAGGGAACAAGCGCATTAAGACCGGATGGAAGCACGGCAGCACAGTTTATCGAGGCAATCAAGGCAAAATATCCGGAGCAGCTTGTGATGGCAGACTGTGCAACCATCGAGGAAGGAATCGCATGTGCCAATGCCGGAGCCGATTTTGTCGGCACGACCATGCGCGGATATACACCGGAGACACAGGGCTGTGATGATATCGATTTTGATTTCATCCATGAACTTTCCGAAAAATGCCCGGCAAAGATTATCGCAGAGGGACATATCCACTATCCGGAGCAGGCAAAGAAGGCACTGGAGGCAGGAGCTTTTGCACTGGTAGTCGGCGGTGCGATCACAAGACCGGCGGAGATCACGGCAAGATTCGTGGCAGCGATCGAAAAATAAAAAAGGAGAAATTATGAGAATTGTGGCTGTGGATATCGGGGGAACAATGATCAAGTCCGGTCTCTGGAACGGAGAGACATTCGTGGAGCTGCGTGAGACAGAGACGCGTGCATCGGAAGGCGGAGTGGCACTGATGGAGCGTGTCAAAGGACTGATCCATTCCTATCACGATTTTGAAGCGATCGGGATCAGCACTGCCGGGGAAGTGAATACGGAAGATGGAAGCATTTTTTATGCTAACAGCAATATTCCGGGATACACAGGCATGCCGGTAAAGCAGATCATGGAAGAGGAATTTTGCGTGCCTGCCGCAGTGGAGAATGACGTCAATGCGGCGGCTCTTGGCGAACTCCGCATGGGAGCAGGTGCCGGATGCGATGATTTTTTATGTCTGACCTATGGAACAGGTGTCGGCGGAAGCATTGTGATGAACGGAAACGTTTACCCGGGGGCTTCTTTTTCTGCCGGAAGCTTTGGCGGAATGGTGATCCACCCGGAAGAAAAGGCGGGAACGGACAGTCTGGAGGGCTGTTATGAGCGGTGCGCTTCCACGACCGGACTGGTCAGACGTGTGAAAAAAGTCGATGGCGCTCTGGATAATGGCAAAAAAATATTTGCGGCAAAGGACAGGCCGGAGATTAAAGAGCAGATTGATGCGTGGATCGACGATATCTGCACAGGTCTTGTAACGCTATGCTGTATTTTCAATCCATCCAGAATCATTCTTGGAGGAGGCATCATGGCGCAGGAGTATGTGCTTTCGGAGGTAAACCGGAAGGTGAAAGCGCAGATCGCACCGGGACTTCGGATCGTGGAGATCGTTCCTGCAAAGCTTGCAAACACGGCGGGCATGATGGGAGCGGTCAGCCTTGCGGAAAAGTTACTTGCGCAGTAAGATGATCGTGTACAATATATCTGTTTGGAAAAAGATTTTTTAGATGACAGCACAGGGAGGATGAGACAATGGGTCAGAAAAATATATTATGTTTTGGAGATTCCAACACTCATGGATATAATTCCAAAACCGGAGGACGTTTCACAGTAGAGGAGCGCTGGACAAAACTTTTACAGAGAAATTTGGGCGATGACTACTATGTGATCGAGGAAGGATTAAGTGGACGGACCACATCTTTTGAGGATCCTGTTTTTGAAGGATTGAGCGGATTGAATGCGATTTACCCGTGCATGATGACACATGAGCCTCTCGACCTTGTGATTATTATGCTTGGTACAAATGATACAAAAGACCGGTTTAATGCAAATGGATTTATTATCGGAAAAGGTCTGGAGCGCCTGACACAGAAAGCAATCGACACGCATGCTGCATGGCGTAATAAACCGAATATTCTGCTGGTAGCCCCGCCGCCAATCCACCCGGATTATGCAAAAACAGCTGTTGCAGGAGAGATGGGTGACAAATGCGTGGAGCGTTCCAGAGCACTTGCCAAAGAATTTAAGGATGTTGCAGACCGGTTAGGATGTCATTTTATAGATGCCGGTTCCATACCGGGCATTGAGATGTATCCTTATGACTGGATGCACTTAAGCCTTGACAGCCACAGGATTTTTGCAGAGTATCTGGCAGAGTATCTGCCGAAGATTGTGTGATAGATGTTCTATTTTGGATAATAACCGGATCATCAGGACAAAATATATAATTGAAAGAATAGAAATGGTTTCATGAGAATTTTCATGAAACCATTTTGTCTTGCGTACAGAACAATAATCTGACAATATTGTCTTATATACAGAACAATAATATATCGATATTGTCTTGTACACAGAACAGAAATATATCAATATTGTCTTGCACACAGAACAAAAATATATTAATATTGTCTTATACACAGAACGAAATAATGGTAAAATTGTCTTATAGACAGAAAGGAGTGCCGTATGAACAGAGATTATTTAAAGCAGATTATGATTGACCAAAAGGAAACTTATTTAAATAATCCAATGATAAAGAGAGACTATCCATTGGAAGACAATGTAAATTATTGCTTTGTTGGAATTAGAAGAACTGGAAAATCCTATATGATGTATCAGCAGATTAAGCATTTGCAGGAAAATGGAATTCCTCTCAAACAGATTGTTTATGTAAATTTTGAAGATGAAAGACTTTTGGAACTGTCAGCAGACGATCTGAATCTGATCCTGGAAATCGGACTCGAAATGTCTGGCGCGGACAATAAACCATATCTTTTTTTGGATGAGATTCAAAACGTGGAAGGCTGGGAAAAGTTTGTCCGCCGGATAGCAGACATGAAATATAGAATTCATATTACTGGAAGCAACAGCAAGATGCTAAGCAGTGAAATTGCATCTACACTTGGCGGTAGATTTATGATAGTAGATATATATCCATATTCGTTCCCGGAATATCTGGCTGCACAGGGGAAGGATAAAAATTATCTGGAAGTGCTCAGCACAAAAGACAGGGCAGAAGTAGTTGGAATGTGTGATCAGTATGTAAAATACGGTGCTTTTCCGGAATTGGTCGATATCAGAAACAAGCGGGAATATTTAAATAGCATTTACCAGACCATTTATCTGGGAGATATTATAACCAGAAATAAAATAACTAATGATTTTGCAGTAAGATTGATTTTGAAGAAGATTGCGGAATCAGTTACAAAACCATTGTCCTTTAACAGGCTGAGCAACATCTTAAAGAGTGCAGGAGCAGTACTCGGAAAGCAGACAGTGATTAATTATGTCGGTTATATGATGGACTCTTATATGTTGTTCACATTGCAAAATTATGCGGCAAAGCTGGTGGAAAAAGAGACTTCGCCAAAATATTATTTTATGGATACCGGCTTGTTAGGGCTTATGCTTATGGATTGCAGTTCAGCGCAGTTGGAAAACCTGGTCGCAATAGAACTGATTCGACGTTATGGACGGGAAAATGTATTTTATTTTGAAAAAAACGTTGAAATTGATTTTTATGTTCCAGAAGAAAAACTTGCAATTCAGGTAAGCCTGCAGGTCTTAGACCAGATAGATACAAGGGAACGGGAAATCGGAGCATTTGTAAAATTAAAAAACTTTATTGGTGATGCAACCTGCTTACTGATTACAAATAGTGAAGAGGAAGAACTTGACTATGAAGGAGTTCACGTAAGCGTTGTTCCGGTCTGGAAGTGGCTATTGCAGAATAGAAAACAGGATATATAAAATTATGTAAAAAATAAAACGGCAGATGTATTGGAATTACATCTGTCGTTTTATCATGAGCTTACAATAACCTGTAAATAATAATTGCAATCACAATCCCCAGAATACCGGCTACTGTGATATCAACCGTAAATCCGAATGTCAGAACCAAAATCCCCAGATCTAACACCATTGGATTGACAAATCCAAAACTCTGGCCGTAACTAAGCCAGCTTAAAGCAGGAACGCCCGCACATAACTTTCCGATAAGACCGCCTAACACGACACCGACAAGGATCAGAAGGACTAATGCCCAGTTATTTTTCCCTAATACACCTCTGCTCATATTCCATTTCTCCTGAGTTCATTATTTTAAGTAATCACTGATACGTAAAATACTATCCATATTATAAAATAGATTCTGAAATTAAGATATATATTTTTGCAAATTTATTTATGTCCCTGTCTGTAGCGGATGAATGATAGCACGGCAAAAAGCAGGATCACACCGGCTGCCATTGTGAGGAATACATTCTTTGTGAATCCGGCAACAAGATAGGCAATCACGCAGCAGCCACCGACCGTCAGGGCGTAAGGAAGCTGTGTGGACACATGGTCTACATGGTGGCACTGCGCTCCGGCAGAGGCCATAATCGTTGTGTCAGAAATTGGTGACATGTGATCTCCACAGACAGAACCGGCAAGGGAGGCTGCAATGCAGACAACGAGCATCGGATCTGTTTCCGGGAACATAGCGGTAACGATCGGAATTAAAATGCCAAACGTTCCCCAGGAAGTACCGGTTGCAAAAGCAAGTCCGCTTCCAACCAGAAATAATATAGCCGGGAAAAGTGAGGTTGCAGTCATATTGCCGGAGAGCATGCTGCTCACAAAGGTGCCGGCTTCTAATTTTGTACTGCAGAAACCGCCTAACGTCCAGGCCAGAACAAGGATCAGGATCGCAGAAACCATCATCTTAAATCCCTGCGGAATACACTCGGCAAATTCACTGAATGTGATCACGCGGCGTGGCAGGTATAACAAGAACACAAACACTAATGTAATGAAGGAACCCATCACAAGCCCCATGGATGCATCGCAGTTTGCAAAAGCGTTGATGAAGCTCTCGCCCTCAAAGAATCCACCTGTATAAATCATGCAGATAATGCAGCTTGCAATCAGGAAAATGACCGGAAGAACAAGATCGATCACCTTTCCTTTTGCGGAAATAATATTTTCTTTTACATTTTCGTAATCATTTTTGCCGGAGAAAAGATCACCTTTTGCAGCATTTTCTTCAAACTTTTTCATTGGACCATAATCAAGACCGGTCACACCCATGAAAATCACCATCAGAATGGTGAGCCATGCATACAGGTTAAACGGGATTGTCTGCAAAAACAGAGAGAAACCATCTCCGTTTGTGTACCCGGTGACTGCGGCAGCCCAGCTTGAGATCGGTGCGATAATGCAGATCGGAGCTGCGGTTGCGTCAATGATATAAGCCAGTTTCGCACGGGAAATCTTCTGCTTGTCCGTGACAGGACGCATGACATTTCCAACGGTCAGACAGTTGAAATAATCGTCGACAAAGATCACGACACCGAGCGCAAATGTGGAAAGCAGTGCGCCGGATCTGGTCTTGATCTTACTGCCTGCCCATTTTCCGTAAGCGGCAGAACCGCCGGCTCTTGTCATCAATGCAACAATAATGCCAAGAAATACGAGGAAAATCAGAATGCCGACGTTCCACGAATCCCCCAGTTTTTCCATCATAACTTCAAAAATTGCCTCGATCGTTCCAACCGGACTGAAATTTGTATATAAAAGAGCTCCGGTTACGACACCAATAAATAACGACATATAAACTTCCTTTGTGATCAGCGCAAGCACAATGGCGATCACCGGCGGAAGCAGCGCCCAGACAGTACCAACAAAATCCATAATTCCTCCTTGTTTTTTCGAAGAAAAAATCCGAGTCTCATTGGACGAGGAGAGGATTTTTCCTCCTTGTTTTGCGAAGCAAAAACTCCGAAGCATTGCCCCGGAGCCAATATTCTGTAATGAGTATATATGATTTTGTGTGAAAAGGAAACAAAAAATTGCTTTAATTGATAAAAAATACAAAAGTTTAGTAAAAATATACAAAATGAAGGTCTGCAATTCTACAGATCATCAGGCTGTCCGCAAGGTATCGGATAGACAGACGTCATTCCGGTAGAAATCAGTTTGCTGATAAGTCTTGCCATCTCCTCCGGCGTCTCCTTTTTTCCATGAGCCAGCCATGACTCGATCAGACCGGAACAGCCGGAAACGAGAAAATTGCTGAAATATTCATAAGTTGGCAGAAAATCAGCTGAATGATGCGCAACCATCCATTCGTGTATGTATTGGTGTTCAAACAATTTCTTGATCTTGACAGAAAAAGAAATATCGCCGTTGGGACTCAGTAGTGTGCAGCACAGATCGGAGTTTTGGTCAATGATCTGAAAAATTTCGACAAAGAGCGGATAAGGAAAATCCGGAGTATGATCTGGGTGATAATTTTTGAAGATCTGCTCAAACTGTTCTAAAAGCTCCTGCTCGGTCTGCTCCAACATATCATAAATATCTTTGTAGTGCAGGTAAAAAGTGCCGCGGTTGATGTCAACAGACTCGCATAATTCTTTTACGGTGATATCCTTGATACTTTTTTTCAGCATAAGGGAGGTGAGTGCGTGTACAAGCAGATAGCGGGTGCGCTTGATACGGCGGTCGGTTTTTGCTTCCATCATATAATGTGAGATCCTTTCATATAAAATGTAATGTTATCGTCTGCTATTTTTTTCCGGAGTTATGTTTAAAAATTTATAATCCTAAAAATTTTCTGAAATAATCAACACAGTGTACATAATATGTCAATTAACAAACAGTTTTGAAAAATATGTTTATTGAGTAAACCAGATGCCCTTATTATAATAATGCAGTATAAAATAATCAACACAATGTTAAGTATAGTGAAATGAATCAGCGGTAAAACAACTGCTGTTTTGCTGCGTAAGAAAAATGATTCAGATGTAACATGAAAGAGGATGAATATGGAAGAAAAACAGGAAAAAGAAAAAGGGAATTTCTGGCTTACCGTCGCTTCCTTTATTGTAAATAAGCGGAAAGCAATCGAAATTCTGTTTGTTTTGGCAATCATTTACAGTGTTCTTTCTATTAATAAGGTGCAGGTCAATCAGGATATCACATCCTATCTACCGGCAGACAGTGAGACGAGGATCGGGCTGTCACTGATGGAGGAGCAGTTCACAACTTATGGCAGTGCCAAAGTCATGGTCTCGAATATCACCTATGCGCAGGCGGAAGATCTGGTTGACGATCTGGAAAATATTGAGGGCGTGAAGCAGATTGAATTTGATGATTCTAAGGATCATTTTACAGGTGCGGATGCGCTGTTTAGTGTGACGTTTGACGGAACGGAGGATGAACAGATCAGCAAAGATGCGCTTGAGGAAGTAAAAGAGACACTGGATGGTTATGATGTCTATGTTTCGTCCTCTGTCGGTGAGGAGGAGCGCAGTGCAGAGTCTCTTTCGCAGGATATGAATATTATTCTTGTGCTGGCGGTTGTCATCATTGTTGCGGTGTTGATGCTCTCCACAAAAGCATATCTGCAGATCCCGGTATTGCTGATCACATTTGGCGTGGCAGCAGTTTTAAACATGGGTACAAACTACTGGTTTGGAACGATCTCATCTGTCACAAATTCCATTGCCGTTGTGCTTCAGCTGGCACTGGCAATCGACTATGCCATTATTTTGTGTGACCGTTTCATGGAAGAACATGAGACGCTGGATGCAGAGGAAGCGGTGAAAGTGGCACTCTCCAAGGCAATCCCGGAGATCAGCTCGTCCTCCCTTACCACGATTTCCGGCATGGTTGCGATGATGTTTATGCAGTTCCGGCTGGGCTACGATATGGGTATCATTCTGGTAAAAGCGATCATACTCAGCCTGATTTCCGTTTTCTTCTTAATGCCGGGCGTGCTTTTGATTTTTGCAAAAGGAATTGATAAAACCCATCACAAATGCTATGTACCAAAAATTACGTTTGTAGGTAAAATTGCAAATCTGACCAAATACATCATTCCGCCGGTTTTTATCGTGTTTCTGGTATTTGCATTTTGGGAATCTAATCACTGCCAGTATATATATGACACGAATTCCATTGTCAGCGCAAAAAAGAGTGAATCGAAAATTGCAAGTGAAAAAATTGAGAATACCTTTGGTGCCAGCAATCAGTTGGTTGTCATGGTTCCAAAAGGGGATTATGATTCCGAGAAAAAGGTATTGGGAAAAATTGAAAAACTGGATTATGTAAACTCGGCATTGGGACTTGCAAATGTGGCAATCAATGATGATTATATGCTGACGGATAAGCTGAACCCAAGACAGTTTGCAGAGTTGACGGATCTGGATGTAGAAGTTGTACAGATTTTGTATACAGCATATGCATACAATGAGGAGCAGTATGGTCCGGTATTTACGGGCATTGATGATTATGAGGTGCCGATCATTGATATGTTCCTGTTTCTGTATGACCAGTATCAGGAAGGATATGTGACATTAGATGCAGATCTTGATGATCAGCTTACATCCTTATATGACACGCTGCATGATGCGCAATTACAGCTGCAGGGAGATGACTATTCCAGATTTGTATTAGATCTGTCACTTCCGGCGGAAGGACAGGAAACCTACGACGCGATGGATGAGATCCGGGGTATAGCGGCGAAATATTTCGGAAAAGACAATGTCATTCTGGTAGGAAACTCCACGAGTGACCATGATCTGGAATCTTCCTTTGCATCGGATAATATCGTGATCAGCGTATTGACGGCACTATTTGTTATGATCATCCTGTTTTTCACATTCCAGTCAGCAGGGCTTCCGGTGCTTCTGGTACTCACCATACAGGGAAGTATCTGGATCAACTTTGCAGTTCCGGCAATGCGGGGGCAGACCATATTTTTTATTGCATACCTGATCGTGTCTGCAATTCAGATGGGTGCAACGATCGACTATGCAATCGTTATTTCAAGCAGATATATGGATCTGAAACAGAGAATGCCGATCAAAGATGCGATTACGGAATCCTTAAATCAGGCATTTCCAACTATTTTTACTTCCGGAACGATTTTGACCTGTGCAGGATTTTTGATCGGTGAGATCGCATCCGATCCGACGGTTGCCTCCATTGGTGTGGCTTTGGGACGTGGTACGTTAATTTCCATTATTCTGGTTCTTTTTGTGCTGCCGCAGATTTTGCTGTTTGGTGATTTTATCATTGAGAAGACAGCCCTTGCCATGAATATTTCACGTCCTCAGAAGGAGGTTGCCGGCAGAGTGAGGGTGACCGGACATGTAAAAGGTTATGTACAGGGAGAGATTGATGCAGATGTTTCCGGTGTATTCCAGGGACAGATGAAAGTGTCGTTAGATTCGCACATACTGGGCAGACATGGAGAAGTCACACATGACGATACACAAAATCCAATGCTGCCGGGAATGACGCAGGATGAAAATGTGGCTGCAGAATCAGAGACAGCCGCAAAGGAAGAGCAGGAGGAGAAAAAGTCATGAAAAAGATGAGAATGAAAGTACTTGCCCTGTGTTTTTCCATGACACTGACCGTTTCTGCTCTGGCAGGAAACGGACGGTTGACCATACAGGCTGCCACCTCACAGGAAAGCAGTGGTACAAAAGAAACCACAGAAAAAGACAGCACAACGAGTGCGGATACGGCAGAAAATAAAAATCAGATCATCGAAATTGCCGATGAAAAGGCATTTGAAGAGTTTTTACAGAACTGTCAGTATGACAGCTGGAGTGTTGGAAAAACGGTAAAACTTACCCATAATATTGATCTTTCGAAGGTTGATTTCAATGGTGTTGCATATTTCTCTGGAGATTTTGAGGGCGGCGGTCACACGATCAGTAATGTGGAGCTGCAGGTAAAAGGCTCTGATCACGGATTTTTCCGTTATCTGGGTAAAAGTGCAGTTGTGAATGATCTGAAAATCTCCGGTAAGATCACTTCAGAGGGAAGCTGTAAAAATATTGGCGGAATTGCCGGCGTGAACTATGGTACGATCGGGAACTGTTCCTTTGAAGGAACGGTCAATGGAAAAACAGCAGTCGGAGCGATCGCAGGGATCAACAAACCGACCGGAAAAATTGTAAACTGCAGGAGCAATGCAGCAGTGACAGCCACCAATCAGACCGGAGGAATCGTTGGAAATAACGAAGGACTTGTGTCAGAGTGTACATCGGAGTGCAGCATCAATACAGATGAGCTGAAAACCACGATGGATATTGGAGGCGTTGACATTGGTACATTAAATCTCACAGGGCGTGTAATAGACCGGAATGATATGGGCGGAATTGTGGGTGTTTCGACCGGAATTGTCAGTGAATGCATCAATCAGGGAAAAATCGGTTTTGCACACACGGGTTATAACGTGGGTGGAATTGCCGGACGCCAGAGTGGAAAAGTCATCGACTGCCACAATGAAGGGGAAATCTACGGACGAAAAGATGTAGGAGGAATTGTTGGACAGGCGGAGCCGTATATAGAATCGGAGTATCTGGATGATAAGGTAAATCAGGTGCAGGATTCGGTCAGTTCCATCAACACGACCGTAAGCAACATTGCTTCGACCATGAGTGATACCTCCACAGCGGCAAAGACCTATGTGGACAATCTGTCGGAGCAGTACGATAATTCTTCGAAAACTTTGTCGGAATCTCTGGATTCCCTCTCAGATTCCATCGGGGAATCAAGCCCGGAAGCGCAGCAGTACATGAATAATATTCATAATTCTCTGGATAAAATAGATAGTATCCAGGGAAACAATCACATTTTAAACAAAGAACAGGCAGAGGCGGTTTCAAAAGAATGGCAGAATATCAACAGTAATCTGTCCAACATTCGTGGAACAATCTCCGATTCCAATAAAACGGCAGAAGATTTTGTGGATGATATTTCCAATCAGATAAAAGAAAAAGATACGAACGGCGATATTGATAAGCTGACGAACACAGTGGATGATGGAATCCAGTCTGTCACAAATGATGTGCAGAAGATCAGTAAGCAGATCAAAAGCATTCAGAATACGGTTGGAGATACGCTTTCTGTGGTGACAGGAGATGAGGAGTATATGGAAGATATCTCGTCCGCAGCCAGCGCAAAAGATACAGATGGTGTTGTTTCGGGAAGTGTAAACCGAGGAACGGTCAATGGCGATCTCAATGTGGGTGGAATTGTCGGAACGATGAACATTGAATATGATCTCGATCCGGAGTTTGATCCTGATCTTACAGATTCTACGGACATTACACTCCGTTCTACCGTGAATAATGTTGTCATCCGCTGTAGCAACTATGGGGAAGTGACTTCAAAGAAAAACAGTGTCGGTGGTATTACCGGATTAGAAGAACTTGGACTGGTCTATGGAAGTGAAAGTTATGGCTCTGTGAAATCTGATACCGGGGATTATGCCGGAGGCATTGCAGGAAACAGTGTCAGTGCAATCGCCAACAGTTACAGTCTCTGTAATGTAAATGCAAAGGATTATGTCGGAGGCATTGTCGGAAGCGGATATACCGTGAAAAACTGTGTTTCTGCATCTACGATCGCAAGTGATGGGGAAGGTCTTGGAAGCATCGCAGGAACTGTGTCTGAAGAGGGCGAGGTAAAAGGTAACATTTTTGTGGGCGATGACCTTGATGGAATTGACAACATCAACTATGCTGGGATTGCAGATGAAAAAAGTTATGAAGAGGTCATGAAACTTGAGAATATTCCGGAAGGATTCCATAAAGTGAAGATAACTTTCCGGGCAGAAGATAATGTGGATATTGTAAAGACAATCGCATATAATGGAAGCTTCCGTGAATCTGATCTTCCACAGATTCCGGAAAAAGATGGTTACTATGCAGTCTGGCCGGAGGATCTGGTTGGAAAACCAATGACGGAAAATAAAACGGTGGAGGCAGAGTACAGCCGTTGGACAGAGAGTATCGTGGGAACGGAAGTGATAAACGGCGCAAAAACAGAAGATACAGCTAGTGAAAGTTCCGATACAGAAAATGAAAAAGCAGTTTTTCTTCTGGAAGGGAAATTCTATGATGACACTTCCATCCAGATGGCAGAGTGTGACACAGATCTGCCGGACGGAAATGTCGTGTATGCTTACAACTGGAGTCTTGAACATTTGCATGACAAAAAGTATGATACAGTAAAAGCACATTTTTATGTGCCGGACACTTCAGGAAAAAATGAGATCTGGTACAGAGAAACAGGCAGCGATGCATGGACATTGGCAGAAACCACAGAGGACGGCAGTTACCTTGTGGCAGACATTCCATACGAGGCAGCGTTTGCACTGGTACATACGGCGGCAGATCACACCTTGTACTATGCCGGTGGCGGTGCAGCGGTTGTATTGCTTTTGATCGTACTGATCATAAGAAAACACCGGAAGCGTGCACAGAAAAAATAAAATGATTTGATAACACAGAGAGGCAGCTATGATATTTGAGACACATGCACATTATGATGATGAAAGTTTTAACGATGACCGTGAAGCATTGATCCGTTCCCTGCCGGAAAAAGGGATCGGCAGGATCATCAATGTCGGGGCTTCGATAGAGACAACAAAGACAACTCTGGAACTTGCTGCAAAATATGATTACATTTATGCAGCGGTGGGCGTACATCCAAGTGACATCAGTGGGTTGAATGAAGAGACATTTACCTGGTTAAAAGAGCAGGCATCTCTTCCAAAAACCGTTGCGATCGGTGAGATCGGACTGGATTATTACTGGGATAAAGAGCCAGAGGTGCAGAACGCACAGCGTTACTGGTTCAGACGGCAGATGGAACTTGCAAGGGAAACCAACCTTCCGGTGATCATTCATTCCAGAGATGCAGCAGCCGATACGATGGAAGTGATGAAAGAGGTTCACGCAGAGGAGATACCGGGTGTCATCCACTGCTATTCCTACTCCAGAGAGATGGCACAGGAATTTATCAAAATGGGTTACTACATCGGTGTCGGTGGCGTTGTCACATTCAAAAACGCCAAAAAACTAAAAGAAACAGTGGAGGCAATCCCATTGGAGCGCATTTTGCTTGAGACGGACTGTCCTTACATGGCACCGGAACCGCACCGCGGCACGAGAAACGATTCCTCAAATATTCCGTTTGTGATCGCAAAAATCGCAGAATTAAAAGGAATCACAGCGGAGGAGGTCGAGCGTGTGACGGAGGAGAATGCGGGAAGGTTATTCACAAAAGTGTCTTAACTCCACAGCATCCTTCCAGAAGCGTTTCGGAATATTCTGTGCCTGTAATTCGGGGTTGGTACGTGCTTCGATCGCAATGCTGTCGAAAAAGGCCAGCCACAATTTCTGGAATCTTGCTTCATTTTCAGAATAGTTCTGAAGAAGTTCGGTATTGATGTCCGAAGCATCTACAAGCATATAATTCTTTCCGGCGCGGTGGACTGCCGCAAGCTGGTGGGTTTCATCGTAAATCATAAAATTTTCCTGCGGAAAACGATCCGTAAAATGCTCTGCTAAAATTGGCAGGGCATTATTTTTGGGATGGATCGTGGAAAACAGAACGCCGTTCTGCAGTTCCGAAAAGCGCAGAAAACCTTTCAGGTGGTGGGCTTCGGAGGCTGTGGCTCTGGACAATTCAAAGACACGGTAAATATAAGGATTACTTAGTGAATCCAATACACGGGCACCCTTTGGTGAATAAAGTGCGGCAACGATCGTCTGATACACGGCGTTCGCTTTGTCCATCTTCTTCTTGCCGGAAAGATCAATGGATAAAATAGCAGTAAGGATTGTCTCGTAAAAATCGTGTCCAAGCTTCCGGTTTAGCGTAGAAACAACTTTTCCGGCTTTTTCAGCGGATGGTGCGACGGTGTGGTAGTCGCAAAACAGCTCGTAATTATCCGGCTGGCCGGATACCAGATAAATATCAGCGTGGGAGCATCTTTCCTGAATCTTTAATTCCCAGGCATCGTATACGCCGGTCAATATTCCGTTTGGTGTGTTTTCACAGATAAATACATGCATAATGTCCTGCTCCTGTCTTGAGGAAAATATTCAGGGAAATAAAAGTTTTACATTTATCTACGATAGCGGAAGCGGCTCCGTGGATAAGCCGGTATCGAACAGGCTCAATTGTTGATAACCGCTCTCACGGATCTCACGTGGTATCTGTGTCTTATCACCCATCAGATTGCGGCAGATATAATCTTCTTCCAGCTTCGTGCGGTACATCATCCTGCCGGAGCAGGTAATAAAATAAAGAGCGCGTTTCAACACAACACCTATCTTCTTGAGATCGGCAAAATCGAGGGTGCTGTGGCATCTTGCTTTTACAATGCGGCTGGCAGACTTATAGCCAATACCCGGGACACGGAGCAGTGTATCATAGTCTGCACGGTTGATCTCGACCGGAAAATATTCCAGATGCCGGATCGCCCAGTCACACTTGGGGTCGAGAAAAATGTTAAAGTCCGGCCGCTCCGGACTTAAAAGTTCGTCGGCTTTAAATTTATAATAGCGGAGCAGCCAGTCTGCCTGATACAGACGATGTTCCCGCAGGAGCGGCGGACCGCCGGGCAGTGCAGGAAGATTGCTGTTGTGGGTGACATTCACAAAGGCAGAATAGAACACTCTCTTTAAATCAAATTTCTGATACAGATTCTCGGCAATGCTCACAATCTGGTAATCGTTTTCCGGGGTTGCGCCGATGATCATCTGTGTGCTCTGTCCTGCGGGTACGAACTTCGGGGCGTGTCGGTAAAGAGCGACTTCATTCTTATTTTCCGTAATACCGTTCTGAACCATGCGCATTGGCTTCAGGATGGTATTTCTCGACTTGCAGGGCGCAAGCTTTTTCAGGCTGTCTGCGGTAGGCAGTTCCAGATTAATGCTCATACGGTCAGCCAGAAATCCTGTTTTTTCAATCAGGAGAGGATCAGCGCCGGGAATCGCTTTCACATGGATGTAACCGTTAAAATGGTGCACTGTGCGCAATTTATAAAGGGTCTGGTATAAAAGTTCCATCGTATAGTTGGGGCTTACCATAATGCCGGAACTTAAAAAAAGACCTTCAATATAATTCCGCCGGTAAAATTCCATCGTCAGTTCGCAGACTTCCTCCGGGGTAAAGGCAGCCCGCCGGACATCGGAGTTACAATTATTCTGGCAGTAAGAGCAGTTAAAAATACATTCGTTTGTAAATAAAATCTTGAGAAGGGAAACACACCGCCCATCTGCGGAAAAAGTATGACAGATCCCACAGGAAATGGAGTTGCCGGGGCCGATACCATCACCACTGCGGTCCACACCGCTTGACGTGCAGGCGACATCGTATTTTGCAGCGTCTGAGAGAATCGTAAGTTTTTCCATCAGTGATATATTTTGCTGGATTTTCATCTGGATGTGATCTCCTCCAATCAAAAAAATAAAATAGAACATACGTTCGATAAAACGAGAATACCACATCCGGAAAAAGAATGCAAGAGAAAAAGACTGCCAATTTCTGGACAGTCTTTTCAAAAGTTGCCGGTTATATGATCGGCAATCTTAATTATTTGTAAAATAATCAGGGTACATTGCCAGCAGTTCTTCTTTCTCCGACAAATGCCGGGTTAAATGCCGGGTCATAAGCATTTCTGCCATTTCACTATCATGTCGTCTGATCGCATACAAAATATCTTCGTGGTCTTTTAATACATAATCGTGTTGCTTTGATTTTGTGGAAAGGGAGCGGAGACGGTCAAAGTGAACCATCTGTTCCTTGATAATATGGTAAGACCACATTTTATCTGCAGCACGGAACAACAGCTCATGAAATTCATTGTCTAATTCCAGAAAAGTCTCACGATCCTTCTGTTCGAGGCTGCGCTGCTGTTTTTTTATATTATAATCAAGGGCGTCCATATCTGCATCTGCAATCTTGTCGCATAGAAGCCTTAAAATGGCATTTTCCGTTACAAGCCGTAAAAAACGCGATTCTTCTACAATATTGTAATCAATTTTTGAAATATAGCTGCCGCGCTGTGGCAGGATCTCAACCAGACCGATGCGGTTTAACTCGATCAAAGCTTCGCGGACCGGTGTCCTTGACAGGGACAGTGTGGCGGAAAGCTCATTTTCACTGACAGCGGTTCCAGGCTGCAATTCCAGATGAATGATGTTATATAAGAGCACTCTGACAGCATAAGATCTGGAATTTTCAGAGCGTTCCTTTTGAAGAATGACCATTTTTTCTCCCCATTTCCTTAATAATATACTAGTATACTATCAAATAAAAACTTTTGCCAGATAATTCTTAAAAATCAAAAGTAAAAACAATTTTGCGGATGGAAGGATCTCTGCTGTCAACAAAATCAAAAGCCTCCTGCGCTTTTGTAAGCGGAAATGTATGCGAAATAGAATTGTTCAGGTCAAGAGTACCTTCCTTGATCATCTCAATCGCTTTTCCGAACATTTTATTCTGGAGACGGGAACCTCTCACATCCAGCTCTTTGGAAGTGATCAGGAACTGGTTTACTTCGGTCGGAGCGGTGGAAAAGCCCATAGTAATAACACGTCCGGCATTACCGGTAGCCTGAAGCAGTAATAAAAGGGAATTTTTTACGCATGCGGCATCGATAGAGACGGTGGCGCCTCTGCCGTGTGTGTATTCTAACACCTTCGCCTGAAAATCTTCAGTCGCGGCATTGATCGTAAACTGTGCGCCGTGTTCTCTGGCTTCTGCGAGTTTGTCATCCATAATATCTGCTACAATGATATGGTCACAGATTGTATGTGCAATTTTTAAAATGGAGCTTCCAAGTGCGCCAGCACCATAAATAAGAAGCATGTCGTCTTTTTCAAGTTCAGCACGGGTGCAGGACTGGATAGCGATGGTAGTCGGCTCGATCATAACGGCATCCTGATCGGAGAGTGAATCCGGAAGAAGATAGCAGTCAGATTCTGGAACAGCGATATATTCGCGGTAGCCACCATCAATATGTACGCCTCTTACTTTGAGGTTGTCACATACATTTCCACGGTTTTTGGAACATGGGTAGCAGTGACCACAACTTGTTACCTGATTGATGATAATGCGGTCGCCTATTTTTAAAGAAGAAACATTATCTCCAACCTCTGCAACGACACCAACCATTTCGTGTCCGATAATACGCGGATAAGTAGCTGCAGCATTGGTGCCATGATAAATTCCAACATCAGATCCGCAGATTCCCGCAGCGGTCATTTTTACTAATACATTATTTTTAGGATCAATAACTGGTTTTTCAATGTCAATTACTTCTAATTGATTTGGTTTTACAATTTGTACGGCTTTCATAATAGTCTCCTTATCTTAATTTGAAATAGATGATTGAATATTTAGAAATGCCACAAAACAACTTACATACTAGTATTCTACATAAAATAAAAAAGAAGTCAATAAAAAAGGAAAAAACAAAGTAATATTATGCAATATGCATAAAAAACAGGATGATAATATGTTAAAATATACATATTGAAAAAAATAAGCAAATAAACTACCATACTAGCATACAAACAAAACGCCAGAAACAACTTACAAACATTTCATTTAGGAGGAAAGTGATTATGGGACTTGCAAAGGCGATTAAAAGAGGCGCAAGTGCATTACTGATCGGTTCAATGATGACAGGACTTTTAACAGGCTGCTCAGCGACCGGTGAAAACAGTGGAGGTAAATTAGTAAAAATTGCGGTCTGTGTATCAGATCAGACACCAGCCGCACAGGCATTGGCAGATGTGTTCAAACCGATGGTGGAAGAGGCGACCGATGGACGTTATGATATCCAGATTTATAATTCCGGTGTACTTGGAAGCGAAAAGGTAACATATGACTATACGAAAAGTGGAATCGTGGAAATGTGCGTAGTCGGAACAACCATGTGGTCTGAAACACCGAAAATGTCTATCCCGGATTTCCCATTCCTGTTTGACGGCGTAGAACACGCAAGAGTGTGCTATCAGGGAGAACTTGGGGAATATATTGCAGAAGACCTTGAGAGTACACAGCCATTGAAGCTGCTTTCATGGTATCCGAACGGAGCCAGAGAGTTTACATCTAATAAGAAGCTGGAAAGCCTTGATGATTTCAACGGACAGAAGCTCAGAATGCCAAATAATCCAATTCATGTGAAACTTGCCGAAAGTCTTGGAGCCAACGTTGTTATCATGGATATGGGTGAAGTGTTTACTGCATTGGAGCAGGGAGTGGCAGATGGACAGGATAATCCGCTTGCTACGGTAAAGACAGAAGGCTGGTACGAAGTTCAGGATTATGTTTATGACACAAATCATATCATTTCATCTTTGGAATTATTTGCAGGGGAGGAGTTCTGGAACAGCTTGAGTGAAGAGGATCAGAAAGCATTTGAAGAGGCTTCACAGGCAGCGTCAGATTACGCATGGGATTTATATGAGGAGCAGCTTTCAGATGATAAGCAGTTTATGAAAGATAATGGACTGGTCGTTACAGAACTTTCCGATGAGGACAGAGAAGTGATGAAAGAGAAAATACAGCCGGTTTACGATTATCTGAATGCACAGTATGACTGGGTAGATGATGTCAGAAAAATGGTAGATGACATTAAAGTAGAGTAAGGAGAAGCAGACTATGAACAAATTAGTAGATAAGCTATTTAAAGGTATTGATTATTTTACAGGTATTCTTACCGGCTTAATGGTGTTCTTTGTATTTTTAAATGTTGTACTTCGAACCTTTTTTAATGCCGGGCTGACATGGTCAGAAGAACTGGCAAGATACCTTTTTGTATACGTTACCTATATCGGAGCAATCAGTGCAATGCGTGCTAATGCACATCTGGGCGTGGATACACTCATCAGCAGAATGAAGCCGCAGGTGCAGATGGTAATGTATATTGTTTCCCAGACAATTATTGCGATCTTAATGATTATTTTAGTGTGGGGTTCTGAAAAAATGGTGGCACAGAATACCGCCTCAAGAACAGCAGCACTCGGGATCCCATATTCTGTATTATATTTTGCCGGAATCATCACAGGCGTGGCAATTGCGATCATGGCGGTGATAAACATCGTCCATGCGCTGAAAAATCCATCTGAAATATCAGAGATTGTTACGATGAGCACTTCAGATGATGATGAGATCGCTGCAGAGGCAAAAGATGGTGCAGAGAATCTTTCGGATGAAGAATATGCAAGAAGACTGAGAGAAGAGGGAGGAAAATAACATGACATTAGTAATATTTTTAGCTGCCCTGATCGGTGGTATGCTGATTGGACTTCCAATCTGCTTCGCACTTTTATTCAGTGGTGTTTGTATGATGTTATATCTGAATGGCTTTAATGCCCAGATTTTATCGCAGAATTTATTTTCTGGTGCAGATTCCTTTTCCATGATGGCAGTTCCGTTTTTTATCATGGCAGGTGAATTTATGAACCGCGGCGGTATTACAAAGCGTATTGTAAATGCAGCGAATGCGATTATCGGACATGTCCGCGGCGGACTGGGCTATGTTGCGATCATGGCAATTCTCTTATTTGCAAGTATGATCGGATCAGCCGTTGCTTCCACTGCATTCCTTGGAGCGATCCTCATTCCTATGATGGTACGTGCCGGTTATAAGCGTGATACCTGTACCGGACTGATCGCAGCAGGAAATATTTTATCGCCGATCATGCCGCCGTCTGTACCAATGATTATCTTTGGCGTGCAGGCAGGTGTTTCCGTTACAAAATTATTTATGGGCGGTATTGCACCGGCTGTATATTTATCAGGTGCTTTGTGTGTATTATGGTTCTTTATCGCGAAAAAAGACAACCTCGCAAAAGCGGAGAGACAGTCTGCAAAACAGGTTGCAAAAGCATTGCTTGACGGACTTTGGGCATTGATTCTTCCGGTGTTTATTCTTGTTGGACTGCGCAGTGGTAAATTTACACCGACAGAGGCTGGAGTTATCGCAGCGGTATATGCATTAGTGATCGGACTTTTTGTATACAAAGAATTAAAAATCAGTATGCTGATGGAATGTCTGGTTTCAGCAGCAAAGTCTTCATCGGTGATCATGTTTCTTGCAGCGGCAGCCATGGTGTCGTCCTGGATGATGACAGTTGCAAATGTTCCATCTATCGTCACAGGTATTCTGGCACCGTTTATCGAGCATCCAACGGCATTAATGTTAATTATCTGTCTGATCGTGCTTTTGGTTGGAACTTCCATGGATGTAACGCCTACCATTATGATCCTGACACCTGTATTGCTGCCGGCAGTGAAAGCAGCCGGAATCGATGTTGCATATTTTGGAGTGGTATTTATTTTAATGACGGTTTTAGGTTTACTTACACCACCGGTAGGAACAGTATTAAATGTTGCCTGCGGCGCAGGAAAAATCAACATGGAGAGAATGGTAAAATCGATATGGCCGTTCCTTCTGGCTGAGGTAGTGATATTACTGCTTATGGTTTTATTCCCGTCTCTTGTGACGGCTCCGATGAACTTTTTCCTCGGATAAATCAGTGATTGCGGAGTTTTGATTCAGGTTAAAACTTCGCAGTTGTCTTTGAATATAACAGATAGAAATGGAGATCAGAAAAATGGAAATGACAATGAGATGGTTCGGAAAAGATTATGATACCGTCACCTTGGAACAGATAAAACAGACACGCTATGCAACCGGGATCATTACTACATTATATAATAAAATGCCGGGAGAAGTGTGGAATCTGGATGAAATTCTTGCAATGAAAAAAGAGGTTGAGGACGCAGGCCTTCATCTGGCAGGAATTGAGAGTGTCAATGTCAGCGATGCGATCAAGACAGGCGGAGCGGGCAGAGACCATGATATCCAGGCATATATTGAGACATTGGAAAATCTCGGAAAAGCAGATATCCATATGGTCTGCTACAACTTCATGCCGGTATTTGACTGGACGAGAACAGAACTTGACCGTGTGAGAGAAGATGGCTCTACAGTAATGGCATATAATCAGGATGCGATTGATAAAATGGATCCGGAGAAAATGTTTGATGCGATCAAAGATGACATGAATGGAACCGTCATGCCGGGCTGGGAGCCGGAGCGGATGGCAAAAATCAAGGATTTATTTGCATTATATAAAGGAATCGATGAGGATCAGCTTTTTGAAAATCTGAAATATTTTCTGGAAGCGATTATGCCGGTTTGCGACAAATATGATATAAACATGGCAATTCACCCGGATGATCCGGGCTGGAGTGTGTTCGGTCTGCCGAGAATCATTTCATCACAGGAAAAATTAAAACGAATGATGGATATGGTGCCAAACAAACATAACGGTGTGACATTCTGCATGGGCTCGTATGGAACAAACTTAAATAACGACCTGATCGCAACCATTCATATGTTAAAAGGCAGAATCCATTTTGCACATATCAGAAACCTGAGATTTAACGACGGAATGAGAGACTTTGAGGAGAGCGCACATCTCAGCGAGGATGGCACATTTGATATGTATGCTGTTATCAAAGCACTTTATGAAGATGGATTTGATGGACCGATCCGTCCGGATCACGGAAGAATGATCTGGGGAGAAAAAGCAATGCCGGGGTATGGACTTTATGACCGTGCATTAGGCGCAGCATATCTTCGCGGACTGTGGGAAGCTGCAAAAAAGGAAGGAGAGCAGAGATGAAACTGACATTACAGGGTTTGCAGGAAAAAGAACAGTGGAAAAACGCAGGAATCGGACTTCCTTCTTATGATATCGAAAAAGTGGCAGAAGAGACAAAAAAAAACCCGGTGTGGGTACATTTTGGAGCCGGAAATATTTTCCGTATTTTTATCGGAGGGATCGCAGATACACTGATATCTTCCGGAGAGATGAAAAAAGGGATTACCTGTGTGGAAACATTTGATTTCGATGTGGTAGATAAAATATACAGACCGTATGATAACCTCGTTTTAGCTGTGACATTAAAAGCCGACGGCTCAACGGATAAAAAGGTGCTAGGTTCTCTGGCAGAGGCAATCAAAGCGCAGTCAGAAGTGCCGGAGGAGTGGGATCGGTTAAAAGAAATCTTTTCCGATAAAAATCTCCAGATGATTTCATTTACCATCACGGAGAAAGGATATGCGTTGAAGGGAGTGGATGGAAATTATTTTCCATTTATTCAGAAAGATATTGACAATGGACCTGAAAAACCGGTGTCTGCAATGGCTGTTGTCTGTGCATTGCTGTACAAGCGTTTTCAGGCAGGAAAGGCACCTCTTGCAGTAGTTTCCATGGATAACTGCTCTCACAATGGAGAAAAATTAAGAAATTCCATTCTGACCATGGCAAAAGAGTGGGAGAAAAAAGGATATGTAACAGACGAGTTTGTAAATTACATTTCAGATGAAGATCAGGTGTCATTCCCATGGTCAATGATCGATAAGATCACCCCAAGACCGGCAGAATCCGTCTGCAGATCGTTGGAGGAACTTGGCATTGAGGATATTGCACCGGTCATCACTTCAAAAAATACATACATAGCGCCGTTTGTAAACGCAGAGGGACCACAGTATCTTGTGATTGAAGATCATTTTCCGAATGGCAGACCTGCATTAGAAAAAGCAGGCGTCTATATGACAGACCGGGATACTGTAAATAAAGTAGAGCGCATGAAAGTTACAACCTGCTTAAATCCACTGCATACAGCACTTGCAGTCTACGGATGCGTTTTAGGTTATACCCTGATTGCAGACGAAATGAAAGATGAGGAACTGAACAGGCTTGTCCATGAAATCGGTCCTGTAGAGGGAATGCCGGTGGTTACAGATCCGGGTATCTTATCACCGGAAGCTTTTGTGGATGAAGTTATCAATGTGCGTATTCCAAATCCGTTTATGCCGGATACACCGCAGCGTATCGCAACAGATACCTCCCAGAAAGTGGGCATTCGCTATGGCGAAACGATCAAAGCCTATGTGGCTCAATATGGGGATGCGAAGAAGTTAAAAGCAATTCCACTTGCAATTGCAGGATGGTGCAGATATCTGCTTGGCGTCGATAATAAGGGAGAAAAGTTTGAATTATCTTCTGATCCAATGCTTGCAGAATTAACAGCTGCCTTAAAAGATGTAAAATTTGGTGAGAAAGAATCCTATACAGGACAGTTAAAGAGCATTTTATCCAATGAAAACATTTTCGGTATCGATCTTTACAAAGCCGGTATCGGAGAGATGATTGAAGAATTATTTGTAAAAGAAATCGCAGGTCCGGGCGCAGTGCGCGAGACTTTGAAAGAAAATCTGACAGACTAAACAAATCAAAAACTAAACTAATCTTCTAAGCTCGCAGTTCCCGAGCAGCTGATCCCAGAAATGCTCAAGAGGAATCTCTTCATACTGGCAGATCAGGCTGCAGTCTAAGGCTCCATGGGCAACGATCAGTACGTTTTTTCTGGAAAGAACTTCCGGCGTTAAAACATCGTGGATAAAAGAGCCACTGCGGGCATACAGATGCTCAAGACTTTCCGCACCATCTACAGCATGATAATGGACAGGATCATGGAACAACGTATATACCGGACATTCCGGTTTCTGTGTGACATGTTCTGTCCCTTCATACATGCCAAATCCCATCTCGCGGAGACGGTCGTCCGTCAGGATCGGCGTGCCGCTCCCTTCCAGAAAAATTTCAGCAGTCTCCTGCGCACGCTGTAAGGGAGAACAATAGCAGATATCAAATCGCAGATCCCCATACTTTTTCCGCGCGTCTCTCGCCATCTGGCGGCCTTCTTCATTCAAAGGAATATCTTCGCTTCCCTGCAGGCGGCGGTCTGCATTCCAGTCAGTTTTTCCGTGTCTCATGATATATAACATAATAAACAAAGTCCTTTCTTCTTATATATAGTAAAAATCGTAAACGCATTGCGGGCTCAATTCGCGGTGCGATTGAATTATATCCTATATTTTGTTAAAATGAAACCCTAATCAAAAAACAGCAGCGGCACAAAGCAGGAAATTGCATGACAGCTATTAATTTTATAGGAAAACTACCGATATATGAGTTAGAAAAATAAGCGTTCCGGCATTTACAGAGATCCGGACCGCAACCATGGAAGAACACAGGCTTATGCACACGGAGGTGTAGAACAATGGCAATAGAGGCTATGAAAGGGGCAGGGATGTCCTACGCGGGAAGTTCATCCGCATCAGATGTAAAAGCAGAGAGTCAGGCAAAAGTGGAAACTGCATCCAACGCAGCAGCTTCTGATGATCTCATGAAGAAAACCATTCAGATCGACACGAAAGAGACTGACAAAAGCGGCAAAGACGGAAACCGGGACGACAGTCAGGCAAAGCAGACGATCTCCGAGAATTCCCAGATCAGGAAAGCAGTTGACGAGATCAATAAGAAGGCACACAATTCCGAGGCAGTCTTCGGAATCCATGATGCAACCAACCGTGTCACCATCAAGATCGTTGACAAAGACACGAAGAAAGTCCTAAAAGAATATCCGCCGGAGAAAACCCTGGACATGATCGCAAAAGTCTGGGAGATGGCCGGATTATTAGTGGATAAGAAACTGTAGATCACTGTCCAGAAGACAGGAGCAGCAATAGACAAGTGACAGATGCAAACAGAAAACGATATAAACAAGCTACAAAACTGAAAGGAGCAGGATTATGCCAATCAGAATCACAGGTCTGAACTCGGGATTAGATACCGAGTCCATTATCTCAGCGCTTGTATCTTCTTATAGTTACAAGACGAGCAAGTATAAAAAAGCACAGACAAAATTATCATGGAAGCAGGAGGCATGGAGTACCTTAAACTCCAAAGTGTACAGTTTCTACAACAATGTTGGTAAATTAAAACTGTCATCTGCCTACAATATGCGTACAGCAAGCGTATCCGACAGCACGAAAGCGAAAGTGAGTGCAGCAAGCGGTGCGACCAACGGCGTACAGTCTCTGGAGGTCTTAGAAGTTGCCAAAAGTGATTATCTTACCGGCGGAAAGATTTCGATCAAAGATGCATCCGGTGCGGAAGATAAGACAAAAACCGTTTCATCGGCGTCCACTTTAAGCGAACTGGGATATACCGGAACCGGTACGATCGAAGTTACCAATAAAGAAACCGGAAAGACAACAAGCATCAGCGTGACCGGTGACACAAAGATCAGCGACTTTGTGAAATCCCTGTCAGATGCAGGTGTGAAAGCCAGCTTTGATGAGAAAAACGGCAGATTATTTGTAAGTTCAGCAAAGACCGGTACAGAAAACGGTTTTGAACTGAAATCAAAGAATGCAGACGGCGATAAGGCGTTGCTGGCATTGGGACTGGCAATGACATCTACCGTATCAGATACCGGCGCAAAAGTGAATGACGATAACAACTGGTCGGCGGCATCGGATGCGAAGATCAAACTGAATGGTGCAGAATACACTTCATCTACCAACGAGTTCGCTGTAAATGGTCTTTCTGTCACAGCACTTGCCAAGACGAGTGGAGAGATTTCTGTAACCGTAGCTACAGACAGTGAGGGAATCTATGAGCAGGTCAAGGATCTGCTCAGCCAGTACAACTCACTTATTAACGAGATGAACAAGTTATACAATGCAGATTCGGCAAAAGGATATGAGCCGCTGACAGATGATGAAAAGGATTCCATGAGTGATACGGAAGTGGAGAAATGGGAGGCAAAAGTCAAAGATTCCCTGCTCCGCAGAGATGATTCGTTAGAGAGCCTGATCTCGTCCATGACAACGGCGATGTCCAAGGGATATGAAGTCAATGGAAAGACATACTATCTTACTTCTTTTGGAATTTCAACACTTGGTTATATGAATTCTGCAAAGAATGAACAGTATGCATACCATATCAATGGGGATGAGGACGACAGCGCAACTTCCGGAAAGGAAGACAAACTGCTGGCAGCGATCAAAGAAGATCCGGATTCTGTGGCGGGATTCATGCAGCAGCTTGCAACAGGATTATACGATTCTATTGATAAGAAAATGAAGACATCCACTTTAAGCAGTATATTTAAAGTATACAATGATAAGGAGATGGCTTCGGAATACAGCGATTATACAACCACGATCAAAAAGTGGGAGGATAAGCTGTCTGAACAGGAGGATTACTACTACAAGAAGTTCTCGGCGATGGAAACAGCGCTGGCAAAACTCAATTCACAGACATCTTCTTTATCCGGTCTGTTTGGATCATGATAACAGGACAATTAACCTGCGGCATTGCCGCAGGTTAAATCTGCATAAAGAAAAAAAGAAAACACATGGAGGTATTTTCACATGCTTAATCATAATGGCTATGCTGCGTATGCGAATAGCAAAATTATGACCGCATCACCTGCGGAACTGACACTTATGCTCTATGACGGAGCAATCAAATTCTGTAACATGGCAATTGCAGGGATTGAGGAAAACAATATCGAGAAAGCACATAACAACATCCGGAAAGTCGAGAATATCATCTCTGAGTTTCAGGCAACATTAAATCATAAATATGCAACAGCTGATGATTTTAATAATGTATATGTCTATTTGAAAGAACGCCTGATCGAGGCAAATATGAAAAAAGATAAAGAAATCCTGGAAGAAGTATTAAAACATCTCAGAACCATGCGCGATACATGGAAAGAAGTGATGAAACTGGCTGCCAGCCAGAGATAACCGGAAGGAGAAAGCAATACATCGTGACAGATAATTACATTGGAATCATGATCGAAAGCCTCCGGCGAAAAAAGGATGTCCTGACAGATATATTAAAACTTAGCGAGGAACAAAGCCTTCTGCTGGATGATCCTAATTTAGAACCGGACACATTTGAAAAAAACGTGAATCGGAAAGCGGCGCTGATCGAAAAATTAGAACAGCTTGACACGGGCTTCGAAAGTTTATATGACAAAGTAAAGGAAGAACTTGAGAGCAACAGAGACATCCATAAAGAGCAGATCAGGCAGATGCAGGAACTGATCAGGGCACTTACCGAATTGAATATGCAGATTCAGGCGACGGAAGCAAGAAATAAGGAAAAGGCAACCGCCAAGTTTGCTTATATCAGGCAGCAGGCAAAGGAAATCCGCAGCAGCCAGAAGATCGTCAAAGAATACTATAATAATATGATGCATAAGGCGTATAATGAGCCGCATTTTTTGGATAATAAAAAATAGAGAGAATAAAAGACCGCACAGATAGAAAGATATTGATTTGTGAGGTCTTTTTAGTTACAATTTTAAGGTGGTAGACAGAGATTTTGCTATGGTGGCTGAAGGAACATATCAGATAACTATGAGAAAAAATGAGAAAAACTATATCTAATCATCAAGTGAGTATAATTTATAATCGAAATGCATCTTAATATTATATGACAGAAGGGAGATGGATGAATGGAAGTTTATATTTCCGAGTTGGATATTGAAACTTACAGAGGAATAAAAAACTTAAAAATGGAAAATCTTGCACCAATTAATATCATAACAGGGGATAACAATAGCGGAAAAACGAGTGTTCTTGAATTGCTTCAGAGTGTGAAAAATCCGGGCAGTTTCAGGGTATGGCGGGAATTGTTGCGGAAGGACAGTATAGATCTTCGACGTGGGTTGACATATTATGATGGTTTCTATGATTTATTTGATATTAATGAGGATGAAAAGAAAATAGCATATAAAATAACAACTGATGGAGTAAAACATAGAATTGAGATGCTGGCACAGTTTAGGGAGGAAGAAGTGCCAGAATCATATCTGAATAAAATTCAGGGGCTGTCATATTGGAAAGAAGATGGTGAATCGGAGAGGATTCGAAATATCTCTAAAATGAAATTGGAACTGTGGGATAATGGTCAGAAATTATTAAAGACAGCAATCTACGATGGTCAAGTGAGATTTATACGACCAAATGACATGGGCAGTAATAAAAAAGAAAAAAAGGTAGTGTACATTTCACCGATTCGTCATGCAGAGGGATTACTTTATTTAAATGCAGTATTAGAGAAACCAGAGTTGTATGAACAGATGCTGTCTGTTTTAAAAGATTATGATGAGGATATTATAAGTATTAACTATGACAATGTAAATGTAACCGGCAGGGGCGTATACAAGATCCTTTCAAAATCTCATAAAAAAGCACTTCCGCTGAATGTATACGGCGATGGAATGAAAAAAGCAGTTTTATTAATGAGTGCAGTGATCGCTGCAGAGGATGGAGTTTTACTGATTGATGAATTCGAAACTGCAATCCATACTTCTGCAATGAAAAATACATTCCGGTGGATTTTGGAGACGTGCAGAAAATTGAACGTGCAGGTATTTGTAACATCACATAGCAAAGAAGCAATCGACAAATTATTGAAATGTTCGGAAAAGTGCTTGGATGATATGGCATTATATACACTTTATAAAAAAGAGAACATGACTGCAGTTCGCAGAATGAACGGCAGGAAGGCAATTGAGGCACAGGATAATATGGGATTGGAGCTTAGATAAATGAGAAGTGTGATTTTATGCGAGGGTTCAACAGATTTTGTTTTGCTTCAATATTACATGCGAAAAGTATATGGTTGGGAGTATAAAAAGAATGATAGTGTGCTGATTAACGGATATAAAGCAAGGAAATGTGTTTTGAAAAAAGACCGTTCTGAACTTAATATAATTGGCTGCGGAGGCTGTAGCCGTATACCGGAAGGATTGCAATTTATATTAGACAGTAATAGTTTGTCGGCGGAAGATGAAGCATATGACAGAATTGTGATCATTACAGATCGAGATGAAGTAGAAACTGAATCGGAATTTGAAACCATAATAGCAACAGAGCTAGGAAAACAGCAAATCGAATGGAAAGATGATATATCAAATGATAAATGGATAGATTTTCATTATGAAAATGGACAAGGTGACCACTGTAATGCAAAGATATTACTATTGGTGATACCATTTGAAGACACCGGGGCAATGGAAACATTTTTATTAGATGCAGTCGGGAAAGCAGACTCCTATGATGCCCAGATTATATCGGAGTGTAATCAGTTTGTGGATAATGTGGATAACCAGAAAAAGTATTTGAATAAACGGAGATACATAACAAAGGCAAAATTTGATGTCTATTTTTCGGTGCGGACTGCGGCAGAACAATTTGTGGAAAGACAAAATATATTGAAAAATATTCCGTGGGAAGATTATGCCGAAATTCAGAGCAGTTTTAAAAAATTAGATGATCTTACAGAATGATAAACCTATAAAGGAGAATACATATGGCATTATTAGAAACACATATTTTTAAAGCTCACAACAATATATACATAGAACAACCAGAAGAAAATTATAGAACGAGGGAAATACGTACTGAAATGGTATTACCAGATTGTGTGAACGAAAATACAGGTATGCTTGTTTTAATACCCGGTTATGGTGGGAATATTGATTCACATGTATTTAGAAAAATGAGGGAAGTATTTGCAGAACAGTATAATCTCATTACAGTGCAATGTGATTATTTTGGAAATAGATTTATGGATTCAAATGAGCCGGAAGAGATGCGACTTATTGCAGACATGAAGAATATTGTTAACGCAGAAATTTATTATAAAGTGGAGGATTTTGAAACAGTAGAAGAATTTAATGATATGGGGATTATGCAGACCATTGATATAGTGAGTTCCACAATATGTGCAATATATGAAATAATAAGAAAAGGATATGTTTTTAATACAAATAAAATCATATTGTTTGGAACATCACATGGTGCCTATTTAGCACATTTTGCAAATATAATTTGCCCGACATTATACACGGGATTGATAGATGTCTCGTCATATATTAAGCCATATTATATGAAGCAAGCACGAAGCTTGACACTGCAAGCAGAAAGAATAAAATGGACAAATATTTACCGATATTTGATTATGAAAGATAAAAGTTATCAGTACAATGAAAAATTGTATGATCTTTCTTTTTTATATCAGTCCATTGAGAACAGATGTAAAATAATTGCGTTGCAGGGAACAGACGACTGGATGGTCGATGTAAATGAAAAGGACAAGTTCATTTCACAATTAGATAATGCTCAATTGCTTATTATACATCCGGATGAGGTGGATGGCGTTTTATGTAAAAATGCCGATCATGGACTAGGACTGGATTTCTTTAAATTCTTTGAAATAGTGATACCATCTTTGGATAAAGTATTGGGACAGCCCAAGTTAGATATTCAGTTTCCGAAAGAAGCAAAAGTGGGAAACGAAGAGACATATATAAAAATTGGATATGAAAACGGATTGCCGGAATTAAAGGAAATAACATGGTAAATAATTTTAAATATTTTTCCAAAAATAAATTAATAAAAAAGGGTTAAGTATCTTTCACTTATGCCGATATACAATGCAAGTAAGCAAAGAATGCTACTTCGTGAAATCCGAAATGAAGCGTACGGTCAGAGTAGGAACGTTCACAAATAAAACAAATCTACTTCAGCATGGAAGCTGAAGCCCAATTCAAGGAGGAAAAATATTATGGCAATGGTAGTACAGCACAATCTTACAGCGATGAACGCTAATCGTCAGTTAGGAATCACAACAGGAGCTCAGGCAAAATCTTCAGAGAAATTATCTTCCGGTTACAGAATCAACCGTGCAGGTGATGATGCTGCTGGTTTAAAAATTTCTGAGAAAATGAGAAGCCAGATCCGTGGTCTTGACAAAGCATCTGATAATGCACAGGATGGTATTTCTTTGATTCAGACAGCAGAAGGTGCTTTAAATGAAGCTCATTCTATCTTACAGAGAATGAATGAGTTAGCAGTTCAGGGTGCTAATGATACAAACCAGTCTATCGACCGTGATGCAATCAATCAGGAGTTAGAGGCATTAACAGATGAGTTAGACAGAATCTCTCAGACAACCCAGTTTAACAAACAGAATCTGTTAGATGGTAACTTCAAAGAGAAAAAACTTCAGGTTGGAGCAAATGCTAATCAGAACATTGAAATCAGTATTGATTCTATGAATGCAGATGCACTTGGTCTTGGAAAAGAACAGGTAAAACAGGGTGGAACAACTCCTACAGCAGTAAAATATCAGGGAATGTCTTATACATACGTAGCAGCAAAACCTGCTGCATCAAATAAAGCATTAGCAATTACCTCGATTAAGAATGCCATTTCAGCTAAGACAGTAAAAGATGATTTTACAGCTCAGTATGACAGTACGACAGGTTCTATTTATTACAAGGCAACAGTTGATGGAAAAGAGAAAAAATTCGAAAATGCTTCTGATGCAAGAAAAGCCTATGTAGAAGATCAGAAGAAAATTGCATCAAAAGCTATCAGTGAAGATTTCCAGAAATATGTTCAGACAACAGATACAGAAGCAACAACGGGTGCTACAGGTGAGACACGTTATGGTGCTCGCGTAGACGATTATAAAGCTGCAAATAATACTATTACAAAGGTACAGGATGCTATTAACAAAGTATCTACACAGCGTTCTGCATTAGGTGCTTTACAGAACAGATTAGAGCATACAGTTGCAAATCTGGACAATGTATCTGAGAATACATCATCCGCAGAGTCTCGTATCCGTGATACAGATATGGCAGAAGAGATGGTTAACTACAGCAAGAACAACATTCTTGCACAGGCTGGTCAGTCTATGCTTGCACAGGCTAATCAGTCTACTCAGGGTGTATTATCTTTACTCCAGTAATCTAATATCGAAAAAATTTTTTACAAGTAAAAAAGGAGTTGGCATCAGTCAACTCCTTTTTGTATAGAAGAATGGAAGAAAAATGAATCTAGAAAAGTTGTATAAAAGAGTTTTTTATATCTGTATTAAAATTGCTGCTTATGAAAAATTCAATATAGTGGTCGAAATGCGTATGCTATTGCCGGAACTAAAGAGTTTTATGGTAGAATTTTTGGAAGCCAACAAGGATACAGAGTCGGAAGAGTATCAAATAGTACAGGGAGTTTTATTGGAACTCATGGAAGACATTGTTGAAGGCATTAAGCAGGGTGACGTAATCTTATTGGAAGACACATGCCAATATGGGTTAATAAGATTTTTAGAAATATTTTTTACAGAGGAAGAAGTGCAAGTGCTGAGGAAGGATGCGTTAAATGAAACCTGAAATATACCAAAAGAATCTTACTGCGTTAAAAAACCGATTTCCGGAAATGGCCAGATTGATTAATGATAATGAATATATCTTGGAAGAAGATGTTAATATCGAAGTTATGGAGGCAACAGACAAAACATCAGTACTGCTTGTTGGAAAAGATGGAAGAAAACTGTTTCTTTCGGGAAAAAGACAGCCAATGGAAACAGCGCAGAAGATATTAGACCATTGGGGAAAATTAAATCGTTCAACATCTATTTTTATTGTTGGAATGGGAGATATAGCATTAATAAAAGAAATATTAAAAAAGACGGACAAAAATATAAATATCATGGTTTATGAGCCGTGCATTAATATCTTTTTGACACTGTTGGAACAGGTGGATATTTCAGAATATTTTAATGACCGTGCAGTGGGGCTGATTGTGAAGGGTATAAATGAAAATGAAATCGAACCAGTGATAGAAGCATTTATAAATATTAGCAATTTAGAGTTTGTAAAAAGCTATATTAATACAAATTACAAAGAATTGTTTAAAAAAGATGTACTTGATTTTTTGAAAAAAATGGATAGGATTACAACGCGTATTTTGGTTGAAAGGAATACTGAAATATGTTTTTCTACAGTGGAAGCAGACAATATATTTCATAATATAGGATATATATGCAATGGTTATATAACAACACAGCTTTGTCAAGTAATACCAAATGATATTCCGGCAATCATTGTATCTGCGGGCCCTTCTTTGAACAAGAATATTGATTACTTAAAGAACGCAAAAAACAAAGCATTTATTGTAGCTGTTGATACGGCACTAAAACCGTTAGTAATGCATGGAATAATCCCAGATATCTATGTGATTGTGGATGGGAAAAAACCTGTAACATTATTAGACTTTGACGAGGCAAGAAGAATTCCTTTAATGACAAGTCTGTCTGCATCAAAGGATGTATTGAAAAATCATCATGATAAAAAGTTTTTCTTTAATGAGGGGATTACAATTGTAAATAACATATTTGCAATGAATCAGATTCCGTTTTATAGTGTCGCATGTGGAGGATCAGTAGCTTGCAGTGCATTTTCACTAGTTTATAAGATGGGATTTTCAAGAATTATATTAGTAGGTCAGGATTTAGCATTGACAGGAAATAAAACACATGCAGATGGTACATTCATGGACAAAATGCAGACCATTGATACATCTAATGCGATAATGGTAGAGGGAAATTATGAAAAAGAGGTTCCGACTAGAGCAGACTTTAAGGTGTATTTAGACTGGTTTAATTATTATATAGCAGGTTGCGAAGGAATACATGTGATTAATGCAACAGAGGGTGGGGCAAAAATTCAAAACACGGAACAGATGTTGTTGAAAGATGCTATTGAGAGAGAGTGCACCAAGGAGATAGATATTGACGCGTGCTTTGATAAATTACAGCCGATATTTGATCAAGAAGCAAGGAAGAAAACTATAGAATATTTAAATGGAATTCCATTGATGTTCGCAAAGCTGAGAAAAGAAGTGCTGAAAGAAAAGAATCATTACAGAAAATTAGAACAAATTTGTAAAAAGCCAATAGTTGATAGAACAGCTTATTTACGGATATTAGAAAGAATAAAAAAAAGCACGCAGAAATTAGAGCGTCATGAGTTATATGGTATCATAACTAGTACATTGGCAGTGGCTGACTATATGATTATGAGTGAACAATATTACGAGGAAGAGACATTAAAAGATGAAGGGTTAGAAATTTCACGTAAGGGAATAAAATATTTGGAACTTGTAGAACAATGCATAACTATTTTGAAATCATTAGCGGAGAATACTGTAGGAGAATTAAAGTGAAATGATTGAGAAAAGAGATAAATCATTTGATGAATATTGGGAAGAAGTGCACAGTAAAACAGAGTGGGGCAATATCCAACTGAGCATGTCATTCGGTTTATTGCAAGGAATTATTATAACAGAGAGAGGATGAATACCAGAATATTAGACTTTGGTTGTGGAGGAGGTGCACATACATGGTACTTAGCGAGAGAAGGTTTTGATGTATATGCATTTGATGGTTCTGAGAGTGCCATATGTAAATTAGATGCTCGGTTACAGAGAGAACATTTAAAGGCAGATTTGAGGGTTAGAGACGCTCTGTTATTGGATTATCCAAATGAATATTTTGACGCTATTGTCGACAACTTTTGCGCATTTAATAATTTGTTAGAAATTGTAAGCAGCATGTATGAGGAGATGCACACAATTCTTAAACCTGACGGAAAGTTGTTGACGGCAGTATTTGGAAAAAGAACAGATGGATTTGGAACAGGGGAAAAGTTAGAAGAAGATACCTACTCAAATCTGGAATGTGAAACGTTAAAGGGGCGAACGAAAATACATTTTTTTGATGTTAACAGTTTGTCAAAATTGTTGGATGAGTGTGGATTTAGAAATGTTAAAATAGATACAATTTTTTATACAGATCAGGGAAATAAGATTGAGTTATTGATAGCAAAGGCAGAAAAATGATAAGAAATATAGCAATTATCCCGGCAAGAAGTGGATCAAAAGGAGTAAAAGACAAGAATATAAGAGAGTTATTGGGAAAGCCGCTTTTAGCATATTCCATAGAGGCTGCTGAGAAAAGTGGATGTTTTGATAACATATTTGTATCTACAGATGATGAGAGATATGCATTAATAGCTGAAAAATATGGAGCGGATGCATCGTTTCTCAGATCCGAAGAAACTTCAAGTGATACGGCAGATAGCTGGAGTGTGGTGCGGGAAGTAATAGATCGATTGAAAATACAGGGAAAAAGATATGATAATATCATGCTGCTGCAACCGACGTCTCCATTACGAACGGAGCAGGATATCATTAGTAGTTTTGATTTAATGACATTAAAGAATGCCAATGCAATTTTATCTATTACGGAGGCAGAGCATTCACCATTGTGGTGCAATACAATAGAAGAAGACTTATGCATGGATCATTTTCGTAATGAAAAGTATGCTAAGTATCCAAGACAGATGCTTCCAAAATATTATAGACTGAATGGGGCAATTTATTTGCTGAAAACAGAGGAATTACACAAACAAAAAATGTTTGCTGATAAGTGTTATGCACATATTATGCCGGAAGAGAGATCAATTGATATTGATACAGAAATGGATTTTAAAATTGCGGAATTATATTTAAAGGAGAAGGAATCTTGAAATGGGAACATTGATTATTGCAGAAGCAGGTGTTAATCATAATGGCAATTTAGAAACTGCTTACAAGATGATTGACGTTGCGAAAGAAGCAGGAGTGGATATTGTTAAATTTCAAACTTCAGTAACATCGACTTCAAAATTTTCAGAAAAGGCTGAGTATCAGAAGAGAGAAACAGGAGCAGAGGAAACGCAATTGGAGATGATAAAAAAACTTCGATTTTCATTTGCTCAGCATGTTCAATTAAAAGAATATTGCGATAGAATAGGAATTAAATATTTGTCAACGCCTTTTGATTTTGAAAGTATTGAATTCTTGAATGGTTTAGGAATGGACTTCTGGAAAGTGCCATCTGGCGAAATTGTTAATATTCCTTATTTGGAAAGAATAGGTAAAACATGTAAACCAGTAATTATGTCAACTGGAATGGCAACTATGAAAGAAATTGGATATGCAATTGATCTATTAAGGGAAAACGGATGCAGAGAAATAAAACTTTTGCAGTGTACGACAGAATATCCGGCAGCTTATGAGCATGTAAATTTGCGTGCAATGAAAACGTTAGCAGATACATTTCGTGTGGAGGTTGGTCTGTCAGACCATACAAGAGGAATTGAAGTGCCAATTGCAGCAGTTGCTTTAGGGGCAACGGTGATAGAAAAACATTTTACGCTCGATAGAAATCAAATTGGACCAGATCATAAGGCAAGTCTTGAACCAGATGAATTAAAAGCCATGGTTAAATCTATTAGGCATATAGAAGCAGCATTGGGCAATGCCGATAAGAAACCATGTGCAGATGAATTAGAAAATTTATATGCAGCAAGAAAAAGTATTGTTGCAAAAAGAGATATAAAAAAAGGTGAAACATTTACAGAAGATAACATTGTACCACGGCACGCAGGAAGAGGAATTTCTCCGGCAAAGTGGAATGATGTATTGGGTAAAGTGGCTATCCGGGATTTTATAGAAGATGAGATGATAGAATTATGATAAAAATAGCTCTTTTAACAGCAACCCGCGCAGAATATGGATTAATGAGACCACTGATAGACAGAATGAATCAAGATAGTGAAATTGATTTACAACTTGTGGTTACTGGTACACATCTGGCTGAGCAATATGGCATGACTATTAGGGAAATTGAAAATGATGGAAATAAAATAGCTGAGAAAATCCCTGTTTTGAGTGAAAAAGAAGGGGCGTTAGCAGTATCAGAAACAATGGCGAATGCGTTGGTTAAGTTTACAGAATATTTTCAAAGGAATAAGCCTGATTTCTTAATGGTTGATGGCGATAGGTACGAGACTTTAGCGGTATGTGTGGCAGCTGTTAATTCTAATGTTCCTATTATACATTTGTATGGAGGTGCAACAACAGAAGGTGCAGCAGATGAGTGCTATAGGCATGCAATAACCAAGATGAGTTACTTACATTTTACCAGTATGGATGTATATAGAAACAGAATTATTCAAATGGGAGAAAGCCCAGAGCGTGTATTTGCAGTTGGTTCTCTTGGAATTGAGAATATTAGAAAAACGAAATTATTATCTAAAGATGCATTGGAGAACGAGTTAGGTTTTAAACTTGATCTTCCATATTGTGTTATTACATTTCATCCTGTAACTTTGGAGAAGAATACTGCACAAGAACAGGTCAGACAGCTGTTACTGGCTTGCGATAGAATGCCAGGGTATAAGTTTATATTCACGAAAGCAAATGCAGATTGTGATGGAAATATAATAAATAATATGTTGGAAACTTATGCTGAAAAGCATACAGCGAGAGCAATATGTGTTTCTTCATTAGGGGCTGTCAGATACTTGTCGGCATTGCGATATTGTTCGTTTGTTATGGGAAATTCTTCAAGTGGGTTAATAGAAGCACCTTCCTTTGGAATACCAACTATTAATATTGGTAATCGGCAGAAGGGAAGAGTTCAGGCAGATAGTGTGCTTAATTGCACTCCGGAAAGTAATGAAATATTAAAGTGTGTGAGGCAGGCAGAAGAAAAGAGATTTCGGGAAAAATGTAAAACGGTAATAAATCCGAATGGAGATGGGTATACGAGTGAAAGGATAGTTCAATCCTTAAAAGACTATTTGAAAAACAATAGGGTTAATATAGAGAAGAAGTTTTATGATTTAAAAGTTGATACAAATTTGGTGGAGTAAATGGAAAAAATCGAATTAATACATGGAACAACAGGATTATATAGACTTAATTATTCAATTGGAAATATCAATATATATATGAAGAGAGATGATCTGTTAGATTTTGCTTTCGGAGGTAATAAGGTTCGGTTATTTGAGTATATAGGTGCAATGGTCAAGAAGAAGAATGCCGACAAGATAATTACATTTGGCAGCGTTTATTCAAATCACATAAGAGTGGCGGCAGCAGTTGCCGCTAAATTAAAAGTTAAATGCGATTTAATTGTATTGACTACTAATAAAAATAATAAAATTAGTAACGGCAATGGAAAACTAATAAGTTATTATGGTGCAAATGTGATATATTGTGCTGAGGAAAATGCGCATGAGTTTATTGATGAGTATTTAGAGCATGAGACAAAAAAACAAATTAATTATTTTTGGATACCGGGTGGGGGACATATGGCAGAAGCAGGATTTGGTTATGTTGATGCCTTTAATGAGATAAGGGAGCAGATGGAGAAGCTGAAAGTAACATTTGATGCTATCTTTTTACCAACTGGAACTGGTACAACTCAGGCAGGAATGATTTATGGTGCATATGATACAAATTGTGATATATATGGGGTAACTGTAGCTAGAACAAAAGAACGTTGTTGCCTTGAAATAGAAAAAATGTTAGAAGAAATGAGCAAATTAGAAAATAAAGAAGAAAAGATTTTTAATAATAAAATTCATGTGTTAGATAATGCTGAACAATCATATGGAATGGTTGATGGTAAAATTACTCAAATCATAGAAGAAATTGCTTTTGCAGATGGAATTTTTTTAGATCCAATTTATAATGCAAAGGCATTTTGCGGAATGATATCATTTTTGGAAGAAAATAAGAATTATCAAAATGTATTGTTCCTGAATACAGGTGGAAGTCCTAATTTATTTGCAGACTGATAGAAAAGAGGATGTTATGAACATATTAATTACCAATATTGGGCGGAGAGGTTATTTGGTAGACTTTATAAAAGAAAATGCAGATTTTAAGGGTAAAGTGTTTGTTTCAGATTGTGACAATACGGCAAGTGGCCTGTATGGAACAAATGATGGATTCTTTATTTTGCCAAAGCCGGTGGAGAATGAAATATTATATGTGAAATCATTAATTAATGTTTGTAAACAAAATAATATAGATGCTGTGTTACCAGTTATAGATCCTGAAATATATATTTTATCTAATTATAGAAGCAATTTTTCAGAAGAGGGAATAAAAGTGATTGTATCTGACAGAAGAGTGTTAGATATATGTTTTAATAAAATTAAGATGAATGAATTTTTAGAACACATAGGTGTATTATATCCGAAAACATATGATACTATTCAGAATTTTAAAAGTGCGTTAGAACAGGGGGTAATTGAATTCCCGGTTATTTTAAAGCCTATATATGGAAGTGGAAGCATTGAAACCTGTATTGTTAAAGATATAAGACAGTTAGAATTATTGTTTCATGACGGAATGATTATTCAACAGAGAATATCTGGTATAGAATATGGTTGTGATATTTTTAATACATTTGAAGGAAAAACAATCCGGTGTGTGATAAAAAAGAAAATTGCAATGCGCAGTGGAGAAACGGATAAATCAATTACAGTAAAAAATGAGAATGTAAAAAAAGTTGCTTTATATTTGGGCAATAAATTGGGACATATTGCAAATCTTGATTGTGATATGATCGAGGAAGGTGAAAACGTGTATGTGATTGATCTTAATCCACGTTTTGGGGGCGGATATCCGGCAACACATCTTTCAGGGGTAAATTTATTATCTATCCTTATAAAACTATTAGAAGGTAAAGATGTTGAGCCGGAATACGATGATTACAAAGAGAATCTGCTTGTTATGAAAGACATATCATTAAAATCAGTTGTGTTAGATTAAATATAGATAGCAAACAAGCAGTATATAGCATCTATCATGGACGATGGGTATAGAACATGGAGGTTTATCTATGAGAACAGAACAACTAGTAACATTTCTGATTTCCCCGGAGCAGACAATCGTAGAAGCAATGCAGAAGATAGATGCGAATGCGAAGGGGATTCTTTTTATTACCAATACAGATAGAAAATTAATAGGGGCGATCACCGATGGAGATATCCGCCGCTGGCTGATTAAGACAGGAAATCTGCAGGAACAGATAAGCCGCCTTATGAACCGCAATCCTAAGTCCGTGTATCGAAGGGAAGTGGCGTCTGCGCAGGATGTGATGAGACGATATTCGATCACGGCATTGCCTGTGCTCAATTCAAAGGGAATCGTGATTGACATTCTTTTTGAACAGGAGCAGAAAATCGAGGTGAGGGAAGGAAGTCTCTCTTTAGATAAAGTGCCGGTAGTCATTATGGCAGGAGGAAAAGGAACCAGGTTATATCCTTATACCAAGATTTTGCCCAAACCGCTGATTCCGATTGGGGATATTCCGATTATGGAACGGATTATTGATAAATTCAGGGATGTTGGCGTGACGGATTTTTATGCGACTGTCAATTACCGCAAGAATATGATCAAATCTTATTTCACTGATACGGTAAAAGATTATGAAATAAAGTATGTAGAAGAAAATCAGCCACTAGGAACAGCAGGAAGCCTGCGGCTGATAGAAGAAGATTTTGAACAGCCTTTTATCGTGACGAATTGTGATATACTGATCCACGCAGATTACGAAGATGTCTACCGGTATCACAGGGAAAGCGGCAATGAACTGACAATCGTTTCTGCACTAAAGAATATTGTAGTACCCTATGGTGTTATCCATTCCAGTGAAAATGGTGCAGTGCAGTCTATGGAGGAAAAACCAAAATTATCATATTTTGTCAATACAGGTATGTACATATTGAATCCTGAATTGAAAAAAGAAATTCCGGAGGACACATTTTATCATATGACAGATCTTACGGATAAATTATTGAAAGAAAACCGCAAGGTCGGCATGTATCCGATTAGTGAGGATTCATTTCTGGATATGGGAGAGTTTGAAGAGATGCACCGTATGGAGAAAAAATTGGATTTGAAGTCAGAGTAGGCAGAGTAAATTACAAGAAATAATAGGTTTACATAATAAATTGAAATTGATAATAGTATTATAAGTAATTAGACGAAAGAACGAGGAATATAGAATGAAGAAAGTACTTGTAACAGGAGCAGATGGATTTATTGGAAGCCATCTGACAGAAAGCTTATTAGAAAAAGGTTATGATGTAAAAGCCTTTACCTATTATAATTCTTTTAATACATGGGGATGGTTAGATACATTACCAAAGGAAAAATTGGATCAGATCGAGGTGTTTAGTGGAGATGTCAGAGATCCGAATGGAGTGAGAGAGGCAATGAAAGGTGTCGATCAGGTTTTTCATCTGGCGGCATTGATCGCCATTCCATTTAGTTATCATTCACCGGATTCCTATGTTGATACAAATATCAAGGGTACATTGAATGTTTTGCAGGCGGCGAGGGATTTGGGAACAGAGAAGATTATGGTGACATCTACATCGGAAGTATACGGAACAGCACAGTATGTTCCGATTGATGAGAAGCATCCGTTTCAGGGACAGTCGCCGTATTCTGCAACGAAAATTGGTGCAGACCGTCTGGCAGAGAGCTTTTACCGCAGCTTTAATCTTCCGGTTGCAATTGTACGTCCGTTTAATACGTTTGGACCAAGACAATCGGCAAGAGCGGTAATCCCGACGATTATTACACAACTTTTGGCTGGTAAAGAAGAGATCAAACTTGGTTCTTTGACACCAACGAGAGATTTTAATTATGTGAAAGATACAGCAGCAGGTTTTATAGCAATCGCAGAGTCGGATAAGACCATCGGACAGGAGATTAATATAGCAACACAGCGTGAGATTTCCATTGGAGATCTGGCGAAAGAAATTATTGCACAAATTAACCCGGATGCAAAAATTGTATGTGATGAGCAGCGTTTACGTCCGGAAAAGAGCGAGGTAAATCGGCTGCTTGGAGCGAATGCGAAGATAAAAGAATTGACAGACTGGAAGCAGCAGTACACGTTTGAACAGGGAATAGCAGAGACAATCGCATGGATCAGACAGAATATGGATGCATATAAGACAGATATTTATAATGTATAGAAGCTATCATGATGTAAACTGGATCTGTGAGCAAGATTGACAGATGTGTTTTTAATAAAGGAAAGAAGGAAGAAGAAAGTGAGTCGATTTATCCCATTGTCAATTCCGAATTTTGAGGGAAATGAGAGAAAATACGTAGATGATGCAATAGATCAGGGCTGGGTATCTACAGGCGGAGCCTATATTACAAAACTAGAAGAACAGATGGCAGGATTTCTTCATGTAGAGAAAGTGGCTGCCTGCCAGAGCGGCACATCTGCATTACATTTGTCGTTATTAGAATGTAATGTACAGCCGGGAGATATGGTGATCGTGCCGACATTGACGTTTATTGCAGCAGTGAATCCTGTACATTATCAGTTTGCAGAGCCTGTATTTATGGATTGTGATGACAGCTTATGCATGGATCCGGTCAAGCTGCGGAGGTTTTGTGAAAAAGAGTGCCATGTAGAACAAAAACAATTAATTCACACGGCTTCTGGCAAGAAAATAAAAGCGGTTATTGTAGTGCATGTGTTTGGAAATCTGGCAGATATGGAAAGCATTATGGATATAGCGGAAGAGTATCATTTAAAGGTGATAGAAGATGCCACAGAGGCGCTGGGCTCACATTACACAGAGGGACGTTTTGCCGGAAAGTATGCGGGAACGATCGGAGATTTTGGAGCATACTCATTTAATGGGAATAAGATCATTACAACCGGCGGTGGCGGTGCAGTGACAGCAAAAGATGCAAAAACGGTTGCACATATGCAGTATATTTCCACACAGGCAAAGGATGATCCACATTATTATATTCATAATGAAGTTGGATATAATTATCGCATGACAAATTTACAGGCAGCGCTTGGTGTGGCGCAGATGGAAGAACTGCCGGAATTTATAAAGAGAAAACACAGTAATTATGAGCTGTATCAAAAACTATTTAATGGATTTGAACTCGGAAAATTACTTGGCTTTCGAGAAGGAACATACTCAAATCAGTGGTTTTATTCGCTTGAAATACTAATGGAAAGAGTGAATGGTTCTTTAAGGGATATCATCACAAAGCTGCAGGAAAGAGGTGTACAGACAAGGGCAATCTGGGGATTGATCCATGAACAGCTGCCGTATCAGAATGCGATAACATACGAGATGGAGAAAGCGCCTTATTATAGTAAATGCATCTTGAATTTCCCAAGCAGCACACAGATCACAGAAGATGATATTGTTTATGTTGTGGAACAGATCAAGAATGTATTGTTGGGTATAGAAAAATAGTAAGTAAGAGAAACTGTGAATAAAAGATATAGAGGTATATATGGACACTCATTCTATATAATATTGTGATTCTCAATTGAATGAAGTATCAAAACAATAAACATGTTCGTAAGTAATTTCTATGACATTTACAGAAAAATAAATCATTTAAACATGAATTTTAAATCCAGAAGGTTATGGCTTTTCTGAATACTCAGGATATCTTTCATTAGGAATAGAGTTTTTATAAAACAAAAAGATGCAGACCAAAATATAGAATAATTTTGGATATGATTGTCTGGTGGACTTCCTGACTTGAATGCGGTCAGCGGAATCTTCCTTTTATTTCCATACGTTTATACAGAAGTACAAAGCCATCATTTTCACATAAAAGTGCCTTTACTCTGTCACAACGTTTTCCACAGAAAAGATAAAGAGCATTGCGCCTTGGATCCATGTGAAGCTAATCTTCAACAATAGCACACAGTCCGTCGATCGACTTTCTCATATCAGTATACCCTGTCACTATATAAAGCTCATTGGCAGCTGTGATATCGCCTAGCATGTAAACTCCGCAAGTATCTGGATTGTTTTGGCAAGAAGCACGGATTCGTTTCATTTGAAATATGCAGATTCATGTTTCCAATCATTAACTCTATTGCAGGAGTACCAATATTTTTATTCATGTCAGCTGGAACAGAAACGGTATTCATCTCGATTTTTACAACTTCCTGATGAGACTGTTCATAAGTTGACAGTTGATTTTTTTCTGGAATGTCCCTGCAGCCATTTTTTTTGAAGACGTTTTACCAAATTGCAAAAGGTGCCTAGATTTATGTCATTATTTAAGCACCATTGATGATCAGACAGCCCGCTTTTCCGGCATTCCATGATCAGGCAGTATTGTTCTTCGACAGGTACTCTTGGTGGTCTCATAGTTTTTTACCTCATGATAATTAGAGTAAAATGCTAGCATCTAGCAAACTAAAATGTAGTAAAAGACCAGCATTTCCTAAACCTCATTATGGTGCAATTCCGAATCTAGGGCAATCCGTCAAATTATTTTGCGCTTACATTATATTTATGAACAGTATGGAGTTTATTGTATCTTTATGTATTACGTGAATTTCTTTAAAGATAAGCGACCATATAAACTCATGATATAGTTTTTTGTTCTTTTCTATTTGTAGAATTGTTTTGGGGCGTTTGTTTATAATAAGAAAATGGAGAGTTTGACATTATCTGGGCTGATTTGATTACATGAAACGATAAAAAATATCCCATCAAAGGAAGAACGGAATCTTAATGTGCTATAGCAAGAGTTGTAGCGTTTACAAATGGCTTTTTTATAGAAACAAGATGCGTTTGTTAATGTGGTAGATGATACGGGATTAAAAAAGATGATGAAAATAACGATGCTTGTACGCAGAAGATATTTTGTAAGCACATAGTTTTAGGGCGTAACCTGTAAATGAAATCCTTCTGACTTATGTTGGCTTTTTCTTCCCGACTCTGAATGGTTATTTTCTCCCGATGTTAACAGGACAGATAATGTTAGCTGATGTAATAGAGATTTATACGAAAACTGCCCGTACTTATGAACGTTCTCTTGATAACGAAAAGTTGGAAACTACGTTTTCTGTTCTTGAAAAGAATGAAATGACGTCATTAGCATTTGCAATGAGTTTGGCTTGATGGGGGAGAGGCAACGGATTAGCATGTTAGAATAAAAAGTGTTTTAAAGATAAGCACCCAGTGAATGGGTGCTTATAATAAATACTAGATATTTTTTGGATTTTGGATGTATTCAAAAAGAAACTCATCGGTTGTTGTGCTTATTTTATTATAATTTTCTGCAATAGATTTTTCACGCAAAAGACTTATTCCTTGTACTTTGGTAAATACGTCTATATCTGACAATAATATTTTGTTCTCGTCTATGATATAAAATTCTTCTAGAGATATTAATTTTTCAATTTCATTTAAATAGGAAATCAAATCTGCATCTGAATCAGGAGAAAGCTGATTCTTTAATGATTCAAAAGTGGCTTTAGATATGATGATTTTCTGACTATTTAATTTTAATTGACCTCGTAAAAAAGATAAGTCATGTGAGGTGGCTTCTAAATTAAATTTTTGCTTGGATATAACTAAACGGTGAACAGTAGGTCTTTTGTGTTCTCCACTCGAAGTTGTTAATGCAACAGCCATTCGACAAATCATATCTTGGTTAAAAAGAAACATATGATGGAATATAACAAAACACATCTCACCAATTCGTTGATTTGTAAGAATACAATAACACGATGATTGTGGAATAGATATAATCATATCACCTACATAATTTTTTGTAATTTTTTTGCCTGAAACATCTGTTTTTCCAGTGTATAATACTAGGTCAACTTTACAACGATCTTTTCCAGTGCTTGCAAATGTGAGTTCTCCATAAATTAATTTTGATTCGGAAGACATAGTTGAATGGAAATAAACATAGTACTTATTTCCTAAATATCCGTTAAAAGCTGGTCGATTTGTATCAAAAACAAAATTATCACTTTCCTGCATATCAGTCGTTGAATATATATTTGAGGTATTTTCTATACCTATATTACGAAAAGACAGGAAGTCTGAAATATCTTTTCCTAGAGCTAACGCAATTTTTGCTAGTTGTTCTATACTGAAATTTGATTTTCCTAGTAAGAGTTTTGATAATGTTGATGCATTTATTCCTGTCTTGGTAGCAAGTTCTTTTTGAGTTAGGCGTGAAGTGCGGAGTTGTTTATGAACTTCTTCTATTATATTAGCTTCTAATTTGTTTATTATCAGATTATAATTTTCCATGGCTATCTCCTTGTTTTAGATAATATATAAGACCGGTATTATTTAAAGTAAGTGTGCTGATGTTAATGAGTTTATAAATAATGAATATACATTAATTCAATAATTAATTTTATATTTATACTTTATATACAATATAACATATGACGAATAAAAAGTAAATAAAATTAATATAAAAATAGAAAATAAAGACATTATAATGTCTGAAAATTACATATTTTTTCGAAAATGGCAATATGCACAAAATGATAGAGAAAAAATCTGATATTTTGTATAATGGAAAAATGTTGGTCTGTGTGATACTATTTAAGTGTAGGAAATACATAATGCAATGCAAGATAATAAAGGCGTAGACTGGTAAAAATGCATAAAATAATGCGGATTTGCATAACAGATAAAGGCAGTTGACATATGATATCTTACAAAATATAAAAATTAAGGAGAAAAAATATGAAGAAAAAAAATATTTGTTACATTTTAACGTATCTGTTTATGGGCATTTTGTTTTTGTTACCATTTCTTATTTTTAATTCGTGTATTGATTTTATAAGAGTTCCAATTGATTTTAAGAGTTTACATTGTTGTACGCCAATTATTGTGTTGATAATAGGAATTGTAATGAACAGCTTTATGAGTAAGATACTCCGTCCATTGAAAGTGAGGATACGTGATAAATATCAATTTCCACCAAAGTTTTCCTGCCTTCTTATGTGGAGTAAAATGGATACACCTGTCAGAAACTATGGAAGTGCTTTGGTATTTCAGATTAAAATGGTAAGAAGCATATTAGGTGGTTGTTTGGTGGAAATTGTTGTAATATTAATATTCAGAAAAGCATCTCTTTCAATTGAAGAAATACTAGGGGTATGTATGTTACTGGTATTGTTTGTTTTGCTGAGTGGACAGGCATATTTAAACTTATTGAATAAATACTATGAAAAGACTCATAAGATTTGCGTATGTTATGAGTGCATAAGATAATTAAATAGTATGGATAAAATCAGCACATTGAAAAGTTCATGAATTTAAAGAAGCACTAGTTCTGTCAAAAAGATTCTCGTCTTAGTGCTTCTTTTAATACTATACCTGGTTTAAAAACATAATTGACTATTAGGGAAAAGATGTTATGTTATGCTCACAATATGATACAAAAATATAAGTAAATGAATCATATAAATAGGTAATTGCGAAACATTATAATAATAATCACTACAAGAAGTCAAACAGGTTATTTATTGATAAGGTTTTATATTGGTAAAGAACAATTAGCAGAGGAGTTATGAAGATGCAGGAAGATAACAATAACGAAAAAAATGGATTAGCAGGGACTATTGCATCATCGGCTGTGGGATTAGTGCTTTCGGTGGCAATGTCTTATATGCATTTATATAAAAATTTAATTTTGGGGATTATCATACCATTATATTTGGTTATGTTAGTTCGGGAGATAAAACATAAAAGAATAATAAATATAGTAATATTAATAATAACTATCATTTTTTGTGCGATTTTAATTATATTTGGAGAAAAGAATTATGTACAAAATGAAATACCAGAAAATGTTGAACGAGCAGAGTTAGAGATTGATTTATCTAAGATGTTATTGAAATATAGTGATGATCATGGAATCAAAGAGCTCAAAACGGAAATAAATGACGAATTAGTACCTGAAGAAATCAAATTTGAAAGTTATGATTATGATGTGACAATTGATGATTGGAAAATGGAAGACGGAAAAGTAATAATTAGTGGAGTTCCCGTTGGAAATTGTGGAATAGAATTAAAATTTGAAAATTATGATTTGATTTCCGAAAAATGTAAACTTAACAAGAAAGATTTAGAAAATGGAAAATGGAAGAAAGAGCTTATTCTTCAAGAAGAAGGAGATTATAAAAATTTTGAGATACAATTAGTGGATTCGTATGGAAATTCTTTAAGTGAAAAGAGATGTGACATATATGTTGATGGGTACAATGATAAAATAACAGATGCAGTTACTGATTCAGATGGAAAAATAACTTATAGCTTTACTGGTAAAATAGATGATATTATATGCCTAGTTTTGTATACAGGAGAAAATTCTTACAACAAAATGATAGATATAAGTAGTAATAGTTCGCTTATAAAAGTTGAGTACGAAGATGTATTGAGCGAGAAAACAGTAAAAGATAATGAGCATAAGCAAGAGTTGGAAAAGTTGAAAGCGGATAGTTCTAACCAGGAAAAGATGGAAATGCAGGAAAACCCCAGAAAACTTTTACAAAATGAAAATCTGGATATGGGCAGCTTAAAGACAGAGGGCACATTAATTACGGAGTGGGAAGATGCATTATCTCAAGATGAACAGGAGAAAAACATTAACATTACATTAAGTGAAAATGGAGGAGTATGGATAGAATTTATACATCAAAACTTGACATCAGATAACCAGGCTTGGAAAATTATGGTTTCGGATACAAATGGAGATGTACAGATGGAATTTACATCTTTGATGAGTAAAGAGAATACGGTATCACAATTTGTTGGGTTAGCAGCAGGTAACTACATAGTAACAGTTAAATCATATTCAAGTTTTTCAGATGCACCATATCATGTTAGAATTTTTCAAAATCAAAAAGCCAATTATGATATGGAGCCAAATGGGGAAACGTTAACAGCAAATAAATTTCATGAACTAAAAAATAATGAGGTGCAGACATTCTATGGAAATTTAACTGATAGTAATGATATTGATTATTATAGCTTTGAATTGATAAAAAAAGGTGTTATTGCATTTGATTTTAAACATGAAAATTTTACAAATGATTGTAATGGATGGTATATAAGTATAAAAAATAGTGATTCTGAAGAATTATGTTATTTTAGGGTAAGTTGGCAGGCAACGCAGACAGGTTCTCCCAATATAGGATTGGAGGCGGGGAAATATTATATTCAAATAGGAAATTATGGAAGTTTAAATAGAGAACCATATGCGCTGAGTTTGGTATGGCATGAAAGTGATTATTGGGAGAGCGAGTTTAATAATGCTATTTTAAATGCAGACCCTTTGATAGTTGGTTATTATCAACATGGAAGTCTTATGTCAGGAGATGATGTAGATTATTATATGTTTCAATGTGAAAAAACGGGGACATATAGATTGACCTTTGAACATGAAAATTTAACCCAGGATGATGTGGGCTGGTATATAGATGTTTTAGATAAAGATTCTGACAAAGTGCTTGATGAAAGAGTTCAGTCAAGGTGGAATGAAACAACAGTTAGCAAAAGTGTACGTTTGACGCAGGGAAATACATATTACATTTTAGTGTCAGGAAGTTATTACTCTTCGAATGCAGATTATAAATTCAAACTGGAAGAGTGAATAGTAATATGAGAAATTCTAAAATAAAAATGGAATAATCCATGGGAAGATGAAGAGGCATATTTGATGTATGCCTCTTTATTAAGTTAATATATTGCCTGATAAAAAATAAAAATGGAATAAAAAATACCGAAATGGAAATTATAATTGAATCACAGATGCTTTTGTAGTACTATAATAGTGTTTACAAAAAACTGGAGGTAAATTATGAGGGAATATGTTGTTCGGTTATCATCTTTAACAGTAGAAAATATAAAAAATGTAAAAAAAGGTACTATTTTTATGCCTTTGGCAAAGGAAAGAAAGTCGAAATTAGGAGGAGCAGAGATATTAGGCATTTATGGGCAGAATGGATCTGGAAAAACAGCTATTGTCGATACTCTTTTTTTCTTACAACGTATCATGATAGGCAAGGAATTGGATCAAAATCTGATAGACTACATTGACATTGATTCATCAGATGCCAAAGTGAATGCTGAATTCAAAATTTTTGGACCTAATATTCTTTTTGAAGTTGGATATTATATTAATCTGATTAAGCAAAATGGGGAAGTTAAAATCAGCAGAGAGTATTTAAATTGTGCAATTAGTAAGGATGGTATTAGAACAAATAAAAATATTTTTATAGATTATAAATATAATGAGACGGAATGCATTTTTAAACCGCAGAAAAGATTGGATGAAGTGGTTGGCAAAAACCAAGAGACGAAAACGGATCTTATTGTTGCAAGAAAAATAGCAGAAAAAAGCAACTGTTCTTATATTTTTGGGGAAAGCAGTAGAGAGATACTTTGCAAGGAATATAACAATGATTTTAAAAGTTATGGAATTGTAATTCAGGAATTATTTGATTTTGCACTGAAAGATTTATTTGTAATTAGGAATACTCATTCAGGGATGATAACTGCGAACTTTTTATTGCCAATGGCTTTTCGTGTGGAAAGTGATAGAATAGGGATGAAAGGTGATTTTGCAATTCCGCTTATGAAACCTGCTGTGCTTGATGCAGAAAAGAAAGAATTACTGCATACGATTGTGGAACAAATCAACACAGTACTATGCACAATTATTCCCGGAATGAGGATTGAGGATAAAGATTATGGACAGCAGGCTTTGGATTCAGGGGAAGATGGATGGAAGATAGAATTAATGTCTGTCAGAGAAGGAAAAAGACCGATTCCTATTCGAATGGAATCAGAGGGTATTATCAAAATAATTTCTATATTAAATGCTTTGATTCAGGCTTTTGCAAATCCATCCATTTGTTTGGTAATAGATGAATTGGATGCAGGAATTTTTGAATATATGTTGGGTGAACTTTTGGATATCTTTCAAAAGAGTGCAAAAGGGCAGTTGATTTTTACTGCTCATAATCTTCGGGCATTGGAGATGCTTAACAAAGAGAGTATTATGTTTTCGACCGTTAATCCAAATAATAGATATATTCATATGAAGAATGTAAAGGATACCAATAACGTTCGGAGCATGTATATTAGAAGTATTACACTCGGAGGACAGGACGAAATTATTTATGATGAAACTGATAGCTTAAAGATTGCAAGAGCATTTCGAAAAGCAGGAAGGAGCCTGCGTAATGAGTGAAAAGAAAGTGGTAGCGGTTATTGTTGAGGGACCGAGCGATGAGAGCGCAATCGGAAGCATTTTGAAAGAGTATTTTTCTTCAGAAGAGGTTCAGTTTGCAGTTGTGCATGGAGATATTACATCTGATGATAATACAACCGTAGATAATGTTATAAGCAAAATATGTATTCTTGTTGATGGGATTAGAAAGAAATATGGATACGAATGGAAGCATTTTACTAAAATTATTCATATAGCCGATACAGATGGGGCATTTACCAGAGGATGTGTGCGGGAAGGAGAAACAGAGGTGGAAGATATTCAATATTATGAAGAGTATATGGAAGCCCCTAATGTGGATGCAGCAGAGAGAAGAAACGAACATAAGTCGACTATAATGTATAAATTATATTCAACGGGAAAAGTACATGATATTTACTATAGATTTTATTACAATTCCTGTAATCTCGAACATGTTTTATACAATCAACTCAAAGACTTTTCTGACGAGGAAAAGATGGAATTATCCGATGATTTTGCTGATAAGTATGAAGGAAAAGTTCAGGATTTTATAGAATTTATTTCTGGGACAGATATTGCAGTTCCCGGGACATATAAGGAGACATGGAAATATATACAAAAAGACAAAAATTCACTTCAGAGACATTCGAATATGCATTTGATTTTTGAGTAGAATTATTAATATTAGACGTACCAAATTTCTTAATCAGATACAGCTTAAACTGAGGAGATAATCATCTTCTTCAATCTGCAATACTTGAATTTTTGTAGCATCAACATTAAGTTTTCCCACAATTAACCATCCGTACTCCATGAAGATTCAGACAGTAAGTAAGGAGCGGTCGATGAGAGAGTCATTGGAAATGAAAAGGGCATGGGCGGTAGAACTTGAAGTTCTTTCAGAGGCAGATAAAAATAGAAAGTTTTATGCGAACTATTTCATTTGCGAATAAGATGGGTTATACTACTATTAATGATAATGAATGAAAATCTTAACTTCCAATAGAAGTTAATACTCAATCGAAAATAAATGCTCAAAACGGGCAGAAAATCAGCGATTTTCTGCCCGTCTCTTACTATAATGAATGAGTATGACAAGGTATATAAGCTGGACAAGAAATATAACATTCCCAAGAGAACCACGATAGGAAAGAAGTGTGAAGATGATGATGCCACTATACTTTGGTGTAAGTGGAACAACTGTTGAACGAACTGTTTTTCCATCGGATGAAAGAAACAGAAGTATGAGAGTTTATACCGGGGATGCATTGGCAGGAAAAATGCTGGTTGCATTTGCTGCTCTGATCATCAGAAACCGCATGTATACAAAGCTTAAGGATGAAGAAGAAAAACTGCTCAGTTCCCCGAATTTTATGAATGTCCCCGCAGCAATCAGGGAACTTGAGAAAATAGTAATGATACGACAGGCAGCCGGATTATACGCTTGAGATACAGAATAATGACCAGACGATAAAGCTCACTGTAAAAAGCGGACTTCTGAAGCCGTATCTATATAAATCGAAAGCATATAAGCGGAATGATACAGCAACGATAGAGGTAAACACTCTGGAGTTTTCGAGGCTCGTATTGGATGGAAAAAATATTCGATTTGAAGAACTGCCTTGCAAAGATCAGGAACTGTCCTTTGAAATTTTACACCGTAAGCTGAAAGAAAATATCCGGATCGAAAATTTTAATCAGGACACCCTGAAACCGTGCAAAATTTTTGCTAGCGGGGACGGAAGATATCAGAGGACAGTTGAAGGAAAAAAAGAGTTTCATCCGCAGGAAATAGAAGAAGTGTCGTCGAATCTGGAGTTAAGGCAGGAAAAACAGCGGAAGATGACCGAAAAGATGCAGCGGATTTTGAGCCCGGAACGTATTAATACATACGTGGAAGCACAATTAAGAGACCGGCAGAAACGTCGGGCATCAGAACTTCCATTGGCAAGTATGGGTGATTTTATGAAAATGATATATATCAGATTATATGGTTCCAGAAAAAAATGTGTTATAGAATTGAAAAGTCAGATAAAGGCAATAAGATCAGGATGAATTTCGCAGAATCTGAAACTGTATGAGTCAGTTATTTTGCTGATACTGCGTATTCTGTTTGATGAGAAGAAAAGGTAAGCTTTGTGGAGGAGTATCGCTATGTCGTCAATGGAAAACAAGATTCTGAATGATCTTTTGGATAAATACGAGAACAGATACTTTATTTCTGGAGTTGCAGAAGTTGTTAGAATTATACGGTGAGTATGGATCGGCAGAGGAAAGGTTGAAGAAATTTAAAAAGAATACCGGAAACGGCAAAATTATTGCACACAATATACGAATGTAATTAGATTTATTGCCGATAACATGGTATACTATATATAGATATGTACATTTATTCTATTTATAACGGAGGATATACAATGCGATATGTTTCAGTTACTGAAATAGCAAAGCAATGGAATCTGTCAGAACGCAGTGTTAGAAACTACTGTGCGCAGGGGCGTGTACTGGGGGCATTTCTTACTGGCAAGACCTGGAATATTCCTGAAAATGCGGAAAAGCCAGAGCGTTCTAATAAAAAGAAAGAACGATCTATCACTTTATTAGATATTTTACAGGAGCAGAAAGCTGGCAAACATTCAGGTGGAATTTATCATAAGACACAGATTGATTTGACATACAATTCTAATCACATGGAAGGAAGCCGTTTGACTCATGATCAGACCAGATATATTTTTGAAACCAATACTATCGGTGTAGAAAATGAAGCACTTAATGTAGATGATGTGATTGAAACGGCAAATCACTTCCGTTGCATTGATATGATTATTGATAATGCTAAAGTAACGCTGACCGAAAAATTTATTAAGGAACTTCATTTGATTCTGAAAAATGGTACCAGTGATTCTAGAAAAGATTGGTTTGCTGTCGGTGACTATAAAAAATTGCCGAACGAAGTTGGCGGTATGGATACTGCTCTTCCAGAAGAAGTTGCTGATAAGATGAAAGTTTTATTGATAGAATACAACTCAAAAGAAGAAAAGACGTTTGAAGATATCTTGGATTTTCATGTGAAGTTTGAACGAATCCACCCTTTCCAAGACGGTAATGGGCGGGTAGGCAGATTGATTATGTTTAAGGAGTGCCTGAAATATAATATTGTTCCGTTTATCATTGAGGATAATTTAAAGATGTTTTATTATCGTGGGTTAAAAGAGTGGAATAATGAGAAGGGGTATCTGACAGATACCTGCTTGACGGCACAGGATAAATATAAGGAGTATTTAGATTATTTTAGAATTAAGTATTGAGAGAATAGATTCCCAGACAGAGTATTAAAAGCTGATTCTAAAGGTAAATATTCTAGGACGATGAAATCGTACTTCCGGAAATTTGGAAATCAGATGTCCGGAAGTGGAAATCACCTGTGCGATTACACTTGAAGAAAACGGCAAAGGTACGAAATATATTACGAAGGAGATACGAAAGGCCTTTTCTATTCATCTTCAAGGAAAGAAGAATGGCTGCAAATCAATCCCCAGAAACATGTATAGAAATCAGGTCGATTATAATGAAATAACATAAAATGTTGGAAAGTAACACAAAATATGTTATTATACATAAAAACATGTTACAAGGAGACGCCATATGAAAAAGCAATTAGAGCAGTATTTCGGCTGCAAAGTAAAAATTGCAGAATACAAGAAAAAATTACCATTGCCGATTTTTATGACTATGCGTGATATTACGATGGTTGAAATATATGGTGTTAACTTTGCAGTCATAGATGTTATGAAGGAAACAGAGCTAAGTGTTGCTGCAATGAAAAGGCAGAAGGCAAAGTATGAGGAGGCATTGCAGTGCCCAGTAGCATATGAAGTGGCGTTAAACAGCATATCCATGAGAAATGCTCTGGTAAAAAGCGGTGTCCCGTTTGTGGATTTGCCGGGAAATGTATTCTTACCATTTATGGGAATTGTATTGCAGGATGTGTATCGAAAGCAACTTGTCAAAGCGGATAAGATGATGCCGGCAACACAGATGGTGTTCCTTGAATTGTTATACATGAATGACGAGGAATCTGCGTTGAAAAGTGAAGTTGCGAACAAGCTGAATCTTACCAAGACGTCCATTACAAGGGCAACAGCACAATTAGAGGAAATGGGACTCATCCGGCAGGTTAAATCCGGAACAGAGATTGCTATTAGGAGGAATTACTCACGCAAAGAGTATTATGAGAATGCAAAAGCATATTTGATTAATCCGGTTCAAAAAGAAATTACAATTATGCGATGTGAAGTGACCTTCAAATCATTTATTGCAGGTGAAACCGCACTTAGTCAGGAGTCCGAATTGAATCCTCCAAGAATAGAGGAACGTGCAATCTACAAGGGAGAGGAAGTTGTTGATCAGTTGGAAATTGTGGATGCCAGATCTGAAGACCCCGGCGACTGCTTGAAGGTACAATTATGGAAATACAATCCTTTCTATTTTGCAAAAGAAGGGTGTGTTGATCCTGTTTCACTGGCATGTACATTCCAAGGTAATGAAGACGAAAGAATAGAAATGAGTATTGAGGAACTGTTGGAGAAATTATAAATGATACCGGGCATAGACTCTTTTAGAGAAAAATTTAGAAATTATACGGATTATTACACTATTATCGGCGGAACTGCCTGCGATATTCTACTCTCAGAGGCAGACTTGCCGTTTCGGGCGACAAAAGATATTGATATGATCCTGATTATGGAGGATAACTTCCCGGAATTTGCGAGCGTATTCTGGGAATACATAAAAGAAGGCGGCTATAAGTGCGGATGGAAGAATGAACAGAATATGCACTTTTATCGCTTCACAGAAGGAAAATTCGGTTATCCAACTATGTTTGAGTTATTTTCAAGAAAGCCGGGATATCATCTTGAAATAAAAGAGGGAATCATTCCGATTCATATTGATGATGATACTTCCAGCTTATCAGCAATTCTTTTGAATGATGACTTCTATAAATTTATGATGTCCGGACGCAGAGTAGTTGATGGTATTGGTGTTTTGGGGGCGGAGCATCTGATTCCGTTCAAAATGTATGCGTGGATTAACCTTTTGGACAGAAAGAGAGCTGGCGAGCATGTCAATGAAAAGGATTTAAAGAAGCATAAGTACGATGTATTCCGCTTGCTGCAGATTGTCACATCAGGAGCAAAAGTTGAATCAGAAGGTCTGGTGACAGAAAGTATTCATAGATACATTGAGGAAATCAGTGCAGTAGATGAATCGGAGGTACGACTTTTGCAGATGGGAATGCCCTTTGACAGAGATAAGGGTGTGGAGTTGCTGAAGGAGATTTATTTGTAAGAAAAACGGTTATAAATTTGTATATCAATTTTAGGAGATGGTGTTATGCGAGTACTTGTGATTTCTGATATTCATCTGAAAACGTGGATATTCGACAGGGCAATCGCATTTGCTGTGGACCACCCGGATACTCTCTGGTGTTACGGTAATCATGATGTCAGCTACCCGTGTGTTTCACGTTCTAAAGGATAATTCTAAGATACACATAAATTATCAATACTACCGGACTACCGGCTTATCTGTAATAACAATGAAAGGATGAAAATGCTATGAAACTTATATATGCTACATATAACCAACGCTACAATAGCATTGATATAACCACTTTTGATAATATGCTTTTACGAATTGACTGTAATAAGGCAGAGGATGGATTGAAAACTACACCTAATTCACAATGTGCTTTGAACGCTCTTGCGATTGACAACCCTATAGAATATGCACGCTTAGTGTTGGATGGAGAAATGCAGGCTTGGGTGGATTGTTGTAGGCAGTAATAATGAATTGAAATTAAAACTGGCGATTCCACGCAAATTCTCCTTTTGAGAGGTGTGTTTTGGCACAAGGCAGCACTAAAATAAAGAAGCAAAAACACATTGGAGGTAAAACATTATGAACCAACTGACAATTGGCAAATTTATTGCCCGGAAAAGAAAAGAGAAAAATTTAACCCAAGAACAGCTCGCAGAAAAACTGGGTGTGTCCAACAAGACCGTATCAAAATGGGAATGTGGAAAATGTATGCCTGACTACGGTATTGTAAAACCGCTGTGTCAGGAGCTTGGTATTACCATATTCGAGCTTATGGATGGCGAGGTAAAGGATGACAACAGCATTCGAGTGTTTGACGAAGAACAAATACTGAACATGCTTGCGCGGATACAGCAGCTGGAAAGGCAGAAGATGTCAATCTTCGGTATATTGCTGATTGTAATGGGAATCGCTTTGCTTGCATTTTCTCAGTTGCACGGCGGAACGGATTTTAGAGATTTTCTATCCGGCTTAATGATGGGAATATCCGTCGGAGAAATGCTCGTTGGAGTGTTTATTATCGGTCGTTCATTCACAAAGCAATAGAATATAATGCTATGCTACGCTAAGTAGCATAAATGTAATCGGTTGTTTCTTGTGAAAATCCTGCAAAATCGCTATGATGAGCCTGCAAATATATGGCAAGGAGGTCTCAAAAATGAGTTTAGGAGAAAAAATTAGAGAACAAAGAAAACAGGCAGGTCTTTCACAGGAGCAGCTTGCTGAAAAGTTAAAGGTGTCCAGACAGGCAATTACCAAATGGGAAACGGATAAAGGCATTCCCGATGTTGCCAATCTGATTGCAATCAGTGATGAATTTGGGTTGAGCTTGGACGAGTTGATAAAGGGAGATATTTCTGTAAAAAAGAAAATAATTGCCGATAGCTCAGCTAAGAAATGGCACATACTGGTTATCGTGTACTTATTGGCTATCGTGGCATATATTGCCTATTTTGCTGTCTGCCACAGGATTTTGATGATTGGATTTTTAATTGCAACGCTGTTTATGCTGTTTTTTGAACTGCGGATTTTCATTAAAGAGAGAATATATCGGCAAGGCAAAAATAGCAAGGGAGAATAAAAACAGAGGAACAAAAAGAACAATGAATGCCACAAAAATCATAAGATACATTCTGAAGGCTTGTCTTGTTTTAAGCGGATTTTCAGATATCTCATTCAAGGTAGATAATTTCAATCGCTCTAATATGCTGGTCATTGAGCAGAATTGGGATGAACTTACAAATGCAAGGGTGTGCAGTAAAGCAATCCGCACACCCTTTGTTATAAAGTGAACAGCCTCAAGTGAAAATGAACACCCCTAGGGTAAAAAGGGTGTTCAAATGAACCCCTGAAATTGCGGTAGTAAAACACTGTGATTTCTACTACGATTTTACTACTACACACGGCTGTAAAATGCTAAATCTTGGCATTTAATGATAGGAGAATTTTATGATACGAGTACTTTTCATCTGCCACGGCAGGAATTGTTGTTTGAATGGAAATTTCCTTATTTTAAGCGGTCTCTAAGATGATTCGGGAGATTTTTACAACAGGTTTACAACTTTTGAAAGATGCTCTGATATGATAAACGTTGGAATGTTTTCATGGTATTATTCTTAATCAGTTTTTGCAATGGTTTGCATGGAGAAAACATTTCCATTATGATATATTTGTATTAAGGAAAATTTGGAGGTGTAAAATGGCAATACAAATTAAAGATATATATGCTGGAAAACCCGATGCAAAGGATGAAATTGATTCTGAGTGATTGAATCCATTTTTGGAAAACTACGTTATGCCAAGCAATTTTAATTTAAAATCTTTAGTTGATGGAAGTTACTATTTTGTTACGGGTTATAAAGGAACGGGAAAAACAGCATTGTTATATTATCTCGATAATTATATAAAGAAAATTGATCCTATAGCATGTTCTTCTTTTATTTTTTTTAAAGGAGATTATTCGGATTTAAAAAAACAAGAGCTTGAAATATTATCGAAAAGGCTAATTTCGGCTATATCTATTAGCGATAGCGTAATTTTAGAAGGTCAGGATTTTGAATATATTTGGAGATGGTTATTCTATCAGAGGATAATAGAAGATAATAAAGACTATAATTATGGAATATTTGTAAAAGATGAAAAGTGGGATTTATTTGAGAAAATACTAAATAGAATAGGTAATGAAAAGAAAAAGAAATTATTGTCTATACCCGCAAAAGTATCTTTGATTGCTCCATATGTTGACATGGTACAACAAACAAAAATTGAACCAAAAGTTGAATTGGATTTTTCTGATTCAAAAACCCAAGATACAAAAAATTATAGATTATTTGTACAAATTATAGATGAAGCGGATGAACAATTTAGTCGATTAACTAGAACAGATATCCCATACTATATTTTTGTAGATGAATTAGAAGCGTATTATGGTGAAGAACAGGTTTTTAAAAGAGATTTAAGATTAATAAGAGATTTGATTTTTACAGTTAAAAAAATCAATGCTGTTTTTATGATTGACAAGAGTGTTAAAACAAAGATTATATGCTCGGTTAGAACAGAAATATTGAACGCAATTAATAGATTTGTTGTTACGAAGGAATTGAATAAAGTTACATCTGGATATGAAGTGCCACTTATCTGGGATTATACTAATACCAATTCTTTTTCGCATCCTATATTAAAAATTTTGTTAAAGAGGATAGAATATGCTGAGAAAAAAGCAGGCAATCATTTAAGTGAGAAAGAGATAATAGATAATTGGTTTCCTGAAAAAATTAATAATAGTGAGCCATCAAATTATTTACTAAACAATAGTTGGTGTAAACCAAGAGATATAGTTAGACTTATTTTAGCAGCACAGAATTGCTTGGGAAGTATTAATGATTCTTTTTCGCAAGCAACGATTGATTTATGCCATAAAAAATATTCAATGGATAGTTTGATTGAGATTAAAGAAGAAATGAGAGCTCTATATTCTCCTGAAGAAATAAATATTATCTTTATCTGCCTTACTGGTTTTAGGGTGCTTTTTACAATAGATGAATTAAAGAGCCATATTTCCCGATATTACACAGGAACGATATTGGATAGTAAATTAAATATTATTCTGGATGATTTATATCGTTTGGGTGTAATTGGTAATTATTCTCCGCTATCTAAATCGTATAGATGGCAACATAAAGGTGATGATGGACTTATTTTGTCAGATGAGTGGAAGATAATGATACATAGAGCATTGCAAAATGCATTATCGGTAAATCGAAAGCATGATAGAGCAAATAAATATGCAAAAGAAATAAAATTGAAAAGGGGAGACATAGTTGAAATAGAAATAGTACGCATTGTACCTAATTTTGCAATAGCGTCATTTGAATTTGAACAAGTAAAATATTCTGGTAGTATACATATAAGTCAATTGTCGAATCAATATAACAATAATGTAGAAGAGGTACTTGCAGTTGGAGACATTTGTGAAGCTAGAGTATTAGGGTATGATGATATTCATAAAAAGTGGAAATTAACATTGCGTATGTAATATATAAATACAGGCAGTCCGCCAGCGGCGTGCGGAGCGTAAGCCGCTGGATCGGACTAGCCTGTGTTGGATTGGCGTAAGCCAATCCAACTTGTAACCCCAGATATCTAACAGTGGGGTACAAATACAATAGGAGACAGTATCAAAAAGTCTCGAAACACTGATTATACAAGGCTTTGAACTACTTAATAAGGCGTGTGATATTTTGAAGAAATGTCACATGGTTATTGTTTTTCAATTGAACGGTGTATATAATTGTCCTTAAATTAAAAGAGAGGTGGTTTAGGTGAAACTCTGCATTGCTTTATCTGGAATAGTTAAATAAACAGTATTCAAATTGACAGGAGGATTTTAAATGACTATTCCAGTAAAACAGATTTATCCCCGTACAGGTGATAAAGAAACAATTTATTTGAAACATGTAATCACGAATCCCAATATAACGGTTGGAGATTTTACAATGTACAATGATTTTGTAAATGATCCGACGTTATTTGAGAAAAACAATGTATTATATCACTATCCGATAAATCATGATAAATTGCAGATTGGAAAATTCTGTTCCGTTGCCTGTGGTGCAAAATTCCTTTTTAACAGTGCTAATCATACGCTGTCTTCATTGTCCACTTATCCATTTCCATTATTTTTTGAGGAATGGGGATTAGAGAAGAAAGACGTAACAAACGCATGGGATAATAAAGGCGATATTGTCATAGGTAATGACGTTTGGATTGGTTATGAAGCTGTTATTTTAGCTGGTGTCACGATTGGAGACGGAGCGATCATTGGAACTCGTGCAGTTGTCACAAAAGATGTTCCGCCATATACGATTGTTGGCGGTGTTCCGGCGAAATCAATAAAGAAGCGATTTTCAGAAGAAACCATTTCTACACTATTGGAGATTCAATGGTGGAACTGGTCTAAGGAAAGAATCGCAAGAAATATTGGTGCTATACAAAGTGGGAACATTGAACAGTTAAAAGAAGCGATATAAATGTAATTAGGACGGTGATACGATGTGTATAAATAAAAAAAGAAAGAACGATGTTTCACTCCATGCAAAGTCAGTAAATGCTAACGCCATTTGCATGGAGTAATAAGGCGTAATATGCTGGCTTTGCTATTTGATGATTAAAAGTTAAAGGAGTGAGCCTGCATGAAATATATCAAAGCAGATTCGGTGCTCCCCATTGCTTTAGTTGAAGAATTGCAAAGTTATATACAAGGTGGATATATTTATGTTCCCTCAAGAAAAGACAGCAAAAAGAAATGGGGCGAATTAAGCGGTTGTAGATATGAGATTGAACAAAGAAACAGAAAAATAAGAAAAGATTATCAGCAAGGAAAAAGTGTTGATGAATTAGCTGATATTTATTATCTTTCTGTTCATTCAATCAGAAAAATCATATATGAGAAATAATTTCCGAGAGGTCGTAGTTTTGCCAATGTCAGCTTAACTTAATGACATTGGTAGTTTTGCGGCCTCTCTTTTAGGTAAAAAACACTTCTGTAAGTGACAGTATATTGAGAACGCTATTCTCTGATGATACGATGTAATCGGTGATGAAAGATGAAAACAACAAAATTTTATATCGGGAAGATTCCGGTCATTATCTGGGGAGCGAAATCTGACAAGGTATACATTTATGTTCATGGAAAAATGTCCGATAAGGAGTCCGCTGAAACTTTTGCTCGGATAGCAGAAAATAAAGGATATCAGACAATCAGTTTTGACTTACCGGAACACGGAGGACGAAAAGATGAAAATTACAGGTGTGATATTTGGAATGGCATTTCTGACCTTCATAGGATAAGTGCCTATACGTTTGCTAATTGGAAATCGGTATCTTTGTTTGCTTGTAGTTTGGGTGCATATTTCAGTTTGCAGGCATATAAAGATATTACTTTTGAAAAGTGCTTTTTTCTGTCTCCAATCGTAAATATGGAATATCTCATTAAAAATATGTTCCAGTGGTTTCATGTTACGGAAGAAATGCTTTATACCAAAAGAGAAATTCCAACACCGATTGATACTTTGTCTTGGGATTACTTCCAGTATGTAAAGAAAAATCCCGTAGCAAGATGGAATAGTCCAACCTGTATACTTTATGGAGGTAAGGACAAGTTGCAATCTTTACAGGTCATAGAAAATTTTGCAAAGTCCAATTCTGTGTTATTGACTATATCAGAGCAGAGTGAACATTCTTTTATGGGAAATGGAGATGACAAGATTATAAAAAGTTGGATATGCGATAATCTGTAAAATCAATACAACTCAACTCTATTGCTGTTGGCAATAAACAAAAAAACCGTTGCCGACAGTATCTTTTTTGAATACGATAAATTTGGACGACGGTTGAAAAGCTGTCGTTTTTCTTTTCCTAATTCTATGAATAATACAGGTTTTATTTTGGCGGCTCTTGGAGGTAGTCGCTTTGATAAAGCATTGTAAAACACGATTCTTAATAAATCCGTTATTGTCAAAAAAATATATATCTATTCAATAACATTTTATACCCTCGAATGTGGTTTTTTACATTACATAGCAGGAACTATCGGAAAAGCGCAGGATCAGCATTTATTAGTTGTTCCTGTGCTTTTTTGCTGTCTCAAAATATCTTTAAACAATTTTACAGACAGGGTAACAAATCTCATCTCTGTGGTGAGTGTTAGAGCGAAAAGAGGTAAGAATCTTCACGCTTTAACAACTTTCACGGGAAGGAGGTGAGATTATGTCCCCTTCTTCATTTGAAAAAGCAATAAGATTACAGTTTGATTGTCTTATCCGTAAAGTCATAGACAGGGCAGTTAAGAACTATTACAGAGAACTCGGAAGACATGCAAAGCATGAAGTTCCGTTTTGTGATGTGACAGAAGCAGATTTAAACCATGTAGCTACCATAGATGAATATTCTATTGGATATACAGTGTTTCCTGTATACGGAACAGAAGTCCGTGTTTTTGATGAGCATTTGTGTGAAGCAATCAAGGCATTAAGCGAAAGGCAGAGAAACATTGTTCTAATGTCCTATTTCCTTGAAATGTCAGATATAGAAATCGGTGAGATTATCGGCATTTCAAGATGTTCTGTTTATCGAAGCAGAATGAGAGCTTTAAATATTATCAGAGAAAAATATATGGAGGATTAGCAAAATGGAACGCATACGAAAATGTCCACGATTTTCAACTATTTGTTCAGCGGTAGACGGTGATGAGATAGCGATGGAAAAGATTTTAAATCATTATAATGCATACATATCAAAAGCGTGTTTACGTCCTTGTTATGATGAATATGGAAATATGAGGATTGTGGTTGATATGGATTTAAAAGGCAGGGTGCGAACTGCCATAATGAAAGCTATTTTAAATTTTGAGTTAGAAATAAAGTGAAGATTTATGAGTGCAATTCTATCTCTTTTCTATAAATCAAAGAAAGGGGAGGTGGTGCTTTACATATGAAAAATGTGGATATTCCTGTATGGGAAAAATACACATTAACGATTGAAGAAGCGTCAGTGTATTTTCGTATCGGAGAAAAGAAACTCCGTAGACTGGTTGATGAACATAGAAATGCCAGTTGGCTGATTACAAACGGAAATCGGATTCAGATTAAGCGAAAGCAATTCGAGAAAATCATAGACGAGTTGGAGAAAATCTGATGTGGCGATTAGGCCCCGATTATGATAGAATAATTCCAAAATCCAGATGTGCATAGCACATCTGCCGCAGCAAATTGCTGCTAAAAGATTTTGTCATTACCATATCAGATAAAAACAAATGTCTGCTTCGCAGCCGCTTGTTTTTCTGCAGATATGGTACTTATTTTATCATATCGGGGCTCTTTCAAGATACGAAAGGAGCGATTTGATGAGTGTGAAAAGACGTGATAATAGAAATCGTATTTTACGCAATGGAGAGAGCCAACGAAAAGATGGGCGTTATATGTATAAGTACATTGATAATGCAGGAAATGTAAAATATGTGTATAGCTGGAAGTTAGTCAAGACCGATACTGTTCCGCAAGGTGCAAAAAACGATGTTTCACTTCGAGATAAGGAAAAGCAGATACATAAGGATTTGGAAGATGATATTGTTTCTCTTGGCGGTGGAATGACAGTTTTGGAACTTGTGAAAAAGTACATTTCACAGAAAACGGGTGTAAGGCACAATACAGAAGCCAATTACAACTTTGTAATCAACATTATCAAGAAAGAAGCATTTGGAAACAAACGAATTGACAAAGTAAAATTATCAGACGCAAAAGGTTGGCTGATAAAGCTACAAGGTGACGGAAGAGGTTACAGTACCATACATACTGTAAGAGGTGTGGTAAGACCTGCGTTTCAGATGGCAGTTGATGATGATTTGATACGAAAAAATCCTTTTGAGTTTCAACTTGCAACTGTAGTTGTCAATGACAGCGTAACAAGAGAAGCTATCACACGAAAGCAGGAAAGAGCATTTTTGGAATTTGTGAAAAACGATAAGCATTTTTCAAAGTATTATGAAGGCATTTTTATTCTGTTTAAAACTGGACTTCGGATTTCTGAATTTGTAGGATTGACGATAGCAGATATAGATTTAGATAAGGGAGTTATCAACGTCAATCATCAATTACAGAGAAAAAGAAATATGGAATACATTATAGAAGATACGAAAACGGACAGTGGTACAAGATTAGTACCCATGACCGATGAAGTAAAAGAATGTTTCCGTAAAATCATTCACAATCGTAAGAAACCGAAGATAGAGCCTATGATAGATGGAAAAACGGGTTTCTTGTATCTTGACAAGAACGATATGCCTATGGTTGCTCTGCATTGGGAAAAGTATTTCCGGCATATATGTGAAAAGTACAATAAAATTTACAAAGAGGAATTACCAAAGATTACACCTCATGTATGCAGGCATACCTTTTGTTCTAACATGGCGAAATCGGGAATGAATCCAAAAACACTGCAAAAAATAATGGGACATTCCGATATTGGTGTAACACTGAATACTTATACACATTTAGATTTTGAGGATATTCAAAAAGAAATGAAACAAGTATGTGATGGTGAGTTGTAAAGTTGTATATAATACATAGTTTTACAACCAATTTTACAACTTTTGGACGAAAATTTATACCAAATTATACTAAGATATGCCAGTTACAAAGAAAATGAAATGTTGTAAAAACGCTGAAAAATCAAGGAAAAACCTATAATCAAAGGAGTTTAAATATATGATAAAAGTATTATTCATCTGCCACGGCAGTGTTTAATGGATGCTGTGAAAGCCTAGGCTTTAAAGGATTTTTTGATGATTGACGAATAATTTACACCTTATTTATACCTTTGGAAGACCGGATCGGAATAATAGAGAAATAAAGAAATAGATAAATATAACAGGAAGCAATTTTGTCATATTGGAAATAATTAAAATTTGCTGAACCGTGTTGATTTTATTGATTGAGTATAATAAAAGTAAGAACAGAAACTTCCATGTTTGAAGCGGTTACCAGAATTGACAAAGAAATGCAAGTTAGCCAATCCGGTAGTCCAGCATATTTTTTCATTGTCACCCGACGTTTTTACAAAACATATACTTATTCCGCTTGATGCGTCATTCTTGTTCTGAAAACAGGAACAGAATCCTTACAGCGACTGTAAGTGTTATTTATTGTGCTTCTGTGCTATCATTTACCCAGAAATGGATAGGAGGCATTCACATGAAACCAATTTTGAATATTGAAAATCTTACCAAAGTCTATGGGACGTTGCCAAACCAGACGAGAGCACTGAACGGAATCACTTTTCAGGTCATGCCGGGAGAGTTTCTCGGTATTATGGGAAGCAGTGGTTCCGGCAAATCCACGCTTCTCAACTGTATTGCAACTGTGATTCAGCCTACAGGTGGAAGCATTCAGGTGGAGGGAGATACTCTGCAATCCCTCAAGGAAAAGGCTCTTGCCGAGTACCGTGGCAAAGAAGTTGGTTATCTATTCCAGAACTTTGAATTGCTGGACAACCTGACTGGCAGGGAAAATATCCTGCTCCCGACTTCCTTGCATGGGGTAGCCGAAACAGAAAGCAGCCAGCGGCTGAAGCAGTTGGCTGACTATCTGGAAATTTCTGATGTTCTGGATAAGTTTCCGTCCAAGATGTCCGGTGGCCAGCGTCAGCGTGTTGCGGCAGCAAGGGCTCTGATCTTACATCCCCAAATGATCCTTGCCGATGAACCGACGGGTGCGCTGGATTCTAAGAACGCAAGAAGTCTTATGGAGAAGCTGTCCGGCCTGAATCGTGACGAACAAGCTACGATCCTGATGGTAACCCATGATTCCAATGCCGCCAGCTTTTGCAAGCGCATTCTGTTCATCCAGGACGGCGTGATCTTTCATGAGCTTCGGCGTGGAGACGAAAGCCAGCAGGAGTTCTACGGGCGCATCCTGAAGGTGATGGCGCAACTGGGAGGGGGCAGCGCAAATGTTCTCTAATCTCATTCTTCGGAACAGTCGCCGCAGCCGAAAGGAAAACGGTCTGTTTTTCAGCTCCCTGGTGATTTCTATTGTTGCCTTTTACATGATTCTTTCCATCTCCACTCAAGATGTGATGCTCTTTTTGCAGAAAATGGAGAGTGACGCAGTTGACAAACTCCTGCTTCTGATTCCTGCGTTTTATGGGATGACCCTCGGTATTCTGTTCTTTTTGATCTATTTTGCCTGCAAGTATCAGTTCGAGCGCAGACGGCATGAGTTTGGTGTTTATCTAATGTTGGGGATGCGTAGAAGTAAACTGTTTGGTATGCTTCTGGCGGAAGATTTCCTGACCAGTATTCTTGCCATGCTCATAGGCTTACCTGTGGCTGTGGTGCTTTCAGAAATTGTCAGTCTTGTCACCGCCAAGCTGGTAGGCATGGGGATCATCGGTCATCAGTTTTCTTTATCCTGGT
>OGFI01000044.1_pt1 | contig 101484 bp, 94 predicted proteins | sample 1570901 | NCBI WGS metagenome assembly OGFI01 (sample SAMEA2582018, study PRJEB24529) | metagenome | biome: Human gut stool | place: China | collected 2011 | reverse complement strand
ATCGTTATTTTCCTGACTACGTGCAGACGCAGGGCTATCTAACGGCTAATCTGCGTACCCGTTACGGGATTGTGAAGTCGCATCTTAACGATGCCTTCGTGATTGCGGGTGGCACGGATCAATGTACGCATACTGGCAACGTCTATCGCCGGGAAAAACTTCGCTGCAATAATCGCAGCCTGCAGAAGTTCTACGATGCCAAGTACATTGATCGGCGCGATGGCAAGAAGAAGGCCGGTAAAGAGCTAAGCTCGGGACGGACAAAGCGTTCGCGCGAATTAGACTACGACAATCAGCGGATCTATCGCTTACGCAAGGCATCCAAGGGCCGCGTTTCGATTCGGCGTCAGCATTATCGACTACGACCACACGATATTGTTTTTAACATGAAGATCAAGCAGACTGAGTTTGTTAAGAGTGTTATTTCTAATGGCAAGAGTGTTCTTCTACAGAATGGACACACTGTAACGCCGCGAAAATTAGTCTGTTTACATCACATCAACGGAATTTTAACAGTGAAAATACCGCTGGTACTTGAATGATGGCCGTAATACCCATGATTAAAATCACGGGTATTACGGCCTAGTCATCAATAAAGCAAGCTGCGGCCTGTCTTTTTTGTAGAAAGGGTGGCGATCATTTGCATTTGCGGAATCTAAGTCTTTTGCAGCTCGAGTTTGTTCAAGCAGGTATGAATGCCGACGTTAACGCCTGGCGACAAGCGGAGCAGCAATTGCCATTGCAGGATCAGATTAACTGTGTACTGGCCCTGGCTCACGAACCGGAGCCGAAGCCGGTAATTCAGCGGCTGATCGTGGCTAAACGACTGTCGAACCGGCATAAGCTGGCACGTCAATAAGATCAAAAAAGGTCAGTCAAAGATGGCTGGCCTTTTTCTTTTAGCTTCTATTTGGAATGAATCTAATGTAACCTCGTTCCAAGCTTGGAACGAGGTTGCAGCAAACTCAGAAAATGTTAAGCTAAAAATATCAGGAAGGTGATCGAAGTTTATGGCCAAAGTCGATACCGCCAAAATACTAAAGCAAGAAAGAAGTCAGCATTTTTCGCAAGGACTGTATGAATGGTCGCAGATTGCTTTTGCTTACAACAACAATCATATGGAAGGGTCAGCGTTAAACGAGGCCCAAGTTCGGCAACTATATGACACTGGGACGTTTTTTGCTGAAGGAGGGGATCCAATCAAAGCCAACGATATCATTGAGACGCAGAATCATTTTCGCTTGTTCGATTTTATGTTGGATACGATTGACCAGCCGTTGACTTTGGATTATGTAAAAAAACTGCAAGGTATTCTAAAACAAGGAACCATCAGTCGAAAAGGACTTCAAGAACCAATTGGTGAGTTCAAGAGTCACAATAATATAATCGGTCAGCTGCAGACGGTGAATACCGTACCGGCTGATCAAGTACCACAACGGCTTGAACATTTATTGAACCTTTGGAACCAGGCGCCGCAAATAGATTTGAACAGCTACGCCGCGTTTCATTATGAATTTGAGCGAATTCATCCATTCAGCGATGGCAACGGCCGTGTTGGTCGCATTCTTCTTTTCAAGGAACGATGCCGAAACAAAACCATGCCATTTATCATCGCCGATGAAGATCGTCCATTCTATATTCGAGGTCTGAGAGAATTCAAGCGTACGCCAGGCTATCTGGTTGATACGTTTGGCAGTGCGATGGATGAATATTCGATGGCCTTTGAACAGGTATATGGCCGGCAATTTCATCAGAAAGACCAGTCCAAGATTCCTCCCAAACCCAAAAAATCACCAAGACTTTAAAAATCGATAAAAAAGGTCAGTCAAAGATGGCTGGCCTTTTTCTGTTAGCTTTATTTTTGAATGAATCTAATGTAACCTCGTTCCAAGCTTGGAACGAGGTTGCTTACTGTGGCCAAAGATACGAATTCGGCCGTCCCCTTCTAAGATTGCTATAAAAGCAAGAAAAGAAGAGGAGGCAGTTCTTATGATTAAAGTCTATACCAAGCCAGATTGCCCGCAGTGCAAGATGACAACGATGTTTCTGATTCGCCATCATGTCAGGTTTTTGAATATCAACATCAGCGAAAACCCGCAGTATGCGCAAAGCTTGCGCGACAAGGGCTATCGTTCGGTACCGATTGTGGTAACAGAATGCGAGGAGTGGTCCGGTTTTCGTCCGGAACGTCTAAAAGCAGTCGTCAGTCGGCAACGTGAAGTCTTGAGGTGATCAGTATGGCAGAATTAACGGAAACGGATCGGCTGTGTCGGCAATCAATCCAAAAATATCTGGACGTCAAGGGCATTCCCTATGAACGGCAAGGATACTACCTGCGGCTGCGCGATCATGACTCTCTAGTCGTTGATACGCGCGTAACCAAAGAAAAGCCCTATGAGACCTTCTACTGGAACAGCCAGGCAGTCGGCGGCAACCTTTACAACTTTTTGCGCAGCTACGAAAACATGGAAGCCAAGGAAGCTTTTGATGAACTGAAAAAAATGGCGCCAGAGCTGGCTAAAGCAGAGGTCCATGAGGTTAAGACCGAACCATATGAGCCAGAAAAATGGCGTGGCCATGCTCAGCATGATCAGGCTAAAAACTATCTGGTTGGCAAACGGCGATTGAATCCGCAGCTGGTTGAGGCACTGTTTAAACAAGGGCTAGTCCGCGAACTTAACAATGGCGATCTGTTTTTCTCCTGGAAGGATTCAAAGCATCAAGAAGTCGGCGGCGATGTCCAGGGAACGACGATTGATCATGAGAAATTTGGCAAGCGGGGTACACGCAAAATGATTGCCAAAGGATCGGTCAAAAATTTTGGCTTTCATTTTAGTGCCAATGATGGCAGCGGGACTAAAAAGCTGTATGTTTTTGAAAGTCCGATTGACGCCTTGTCTTTCTACAACCTTCACCCGCAGATAAAAGGCGAGAAAACCTTTATTAGTCTGAATGGCGCTGGTACCAAGATTAAAACGATCGAGTCGTTCATCAAGCAGTATGGCATGCCTGATGAGCTACATTTAGCTATGGATAATGACGGCGCTGGCTTTAAGGGCATGCTTAGAGCCAAGACCGTTCTGCAGCCGGCCAATGCCGATCCGCATCCAGAACTGCGCAAGATGAAGATTTTGTTTGACCAGCCGGCCGATCAGTTTAAGGATTGGAACGATGCCTTGAAAGCACGATCGTTTGAAATGACCAGCGAAAGTATTGGTGATTTTATCAAGCACCGGCAGCAGTCACTGGGCCAGGACGCCTATAAGCGGCTCGTGCATGAATTTGTTAATGGGCAGTACGGCAACGTATCAGCCCCAAAAGCAAGTCGGCGGTTGCAGAAACCGCGTAAGGGAGTAATTAAGATGGAACCAGAATTTAATGAAGTCGCTAAGAAGCTGCAGGCCAGCCGTATGAAGCTGAAGGGCGTGGATCTGACCAAGGACTCAGAGTATGCCGATGATTTTCAGTATCGATTTGATATCGATGCTAATGGATCGCCTGACTATCATGAGATGCTGCAGCGGTTGGATAATCATGTAGGGTCATTAGCCAGCATTACCAGTGATGAAAAGGGCTGCTCCCTATGGGTCTTTGATGGCAAGGACCGTGTAGGCGTCTTAAAAGAGATTGTCTCTGCATATGATCATGCGCGCGATCCGCTGCTTGGCCGTCGGGTACAGATGCCAAATGGTCGTGGTGGTACAATTGTTAAGACTGGGCCGGAAAGCTTGGTTAAATTTGACGACAACCAGCTTCAAAAGTTTAATCGGCAAGCGTTGGATCAGCATTTGATTCCAGATTTCCAAGTCCGCTATCTCCGCGACAAGGCTAATGAGCTGCGTCCCGCATCGGCATCTGATGTCATGCACATGGCAGTGACGGTCCTGGATAATCAGCACAACGCGCAAGCTGCTCGGCAAAAGCAGCTGCTGATGAAGCAGCCGATGACAACGAAGCAGCGGTTGAGTATGGCCATGGGCGTGATCAACCAGTCACGGTGGGCACGGGTCAATCCGGATCCGCGGACAACTGTTCCACTGAACAGAAACGTTAAAGCTCGCGAAAAATAGCAAAATAAAAACCGCTACCTAAGAGGTAACGGCCGTGCCCGACAGTTTGATTCATTATTAGTTTTGATGCCGAATTCGGCCGTTTCCTAAGGGACAAAAAGGGATAAAATGAGAAAATATTTGATATTGTATGACGTTATTTGAAGATTCTAGCAGAATAAAAAGCCTATAGAATAGGGTAAATGAGCGTAATTTAAAGAAAAACTATACAAAGTTTTAAAATAATCAATGTTTTTTATAATTAGATGTTGACGAGATAAGATTAGAGTGTTTTAATGTTAACAACAAATTATTGAAAGGAGAAGTAATTATGAAACTTCAATGCCAAAATCGACCAGCGTTTTATTTCGGCTTTGCTTATTATGCTTTCGGATAGCGTTCGTGCTGCTCAGGCGCGAACGCGAGACGTTTAGCGCTTGAGCAGAGTCGCATTTTGGCGCGTCTTTGCCGGGCAACTCAAAATCCAGCAAAGACGAAGCTTACTTCTTCTTTAAATAACCAACCTTAAGTACATCCCTTCATAAAAAGTATTGTGCAAAAGGTCAGCTGGATTGATGAGGCAGACGTCTCAAAACTGGCTGACTTTTTTTAGTACCTGACTAAGGGGGATTATTTATGGAGATTGCAAAAAATCAGATCGATACAACCGCTAAAAGACGTCTTTCCGTCAGCCTGTACCTCAACTACCTGGTACACGGAATGGGATTGATTATTTTGGCACAGAACATGAACAGTCTGGGCACGGCCTGGAATCAACCCATCAAAATCGTTTCCTTCGTAATTTCGGGGATCGGGATTGGCCGCTTGATCTCATACCTGATTACCGGCTTTTTGTCGGATAAGATCAGCCGCAAGTTTTTCGTTGAATTAGGGATGTTCTGCTACGCGGTATTTGCGCTGGGCATGCCAATGACGAAAAACATCTGGATTGCCTACTTCTTTGCCATCCTGGCTGGGGTCGCCAATTCATCGCTTGATGCCGGTACCTACACGACTTTTGTGGAGATGAATGGCGGGAATGGAGCCTACACGATTCTGATCAAGGCCTTCGTTTCTGTTGGTGAGTTCATCTTGCCAATTCTGGTTACGATCCTGGCTGGTCAGGGAATGTGGTTTGGTTGGAGCTTCATGGCAATGGTCATTTTGCTGGCAATCAACTTTTGTCTGATTCTGCCGCTTAAGTTCCCAGTTGCCAATCAAGCTGATGGCAGTGCCGTTAATGAGCGGGAATCTGAGATCAAAGGAGTTGCCAAAAAAGTCATGACTGGCGCGCTGGTTGTCTACGGCTACTCTTCAATGGCTCTGATGATCTGGTTTACGCAATGGATCACGATGTTTGCTCAGCAGACGATGCACATGTCAGATGGCGCGGCCCATTTCTTGCTTTCGCTTTACAGTATCGGCTCAATCACTGGGGTTTTGGTACTGTTTGCCTTATTGGGACGCAACGTTAAGGAATCGCGCCTGCTGCTGATCGTAAACGCAATTGCCTTAGCAGCCCTGTTGGTGATCATGCAAAGTGGTCAGCCGCTTTTGATGCAGATTGCCTCGTTCGCATTCGGTTTCAGCGCGGCCAGCGGAATCATGCAGACCGGCCTGACGATCTTCATGAAGCTTTACCCAACGCACCGCGGCATGATTACTGGCGTCTTCTACTTCTTCGGCAGCATTGCTTCGTTTACGGTACCAATCATTACCGGGATGCTTTCCGACATCAGTATGGCCGCAGTTATGGCTGGTGATCTGGTGATGGCGGGAATCGGGATTCTGGTAGCTGTCATCGTACTGCTTGCTGAAAAGAAAGGATAACAGATGGAGACTCCGCAATTAAACGCTCTGCGCGATCAGATCAATGACATCGATGAAAAAATGCTGCAATTGCTTGAGCAGCGTTTCGCCATTGTCAAAGAGGTGGGCATGGTCAAGCAGGCTGCCAATCTGCCGGTAAAAGATGAGGCACGCGAACAGGCGGTTTTAACTCGCCTTAGAGGACAGGTCACGGATCCGTCTTTAAAGCCAGCTATTCAGGCGATTTTCCAAACTATCATGGATGAGGCCAAAAAGCTGGAGTAATGAGTTTGAGATATTAAATACGGAACAGGAAAATTAGAAAAGAGGAACATTTATGAACTACTTGACTGCCGGTGAATCGCATGGACCACAGCTGACGGGGATCTTAGAGGGAATCCCTGCTGGCCTGCACTTGGATATCGATCAGATCAACCAAGCGCTGGCCGCTCGCCAAGGAGGCTATGGACGCGGTAACCGCCAAAAAATCGAACATGACACGGTTGAGATCGTCGGTGGCGTCCGTCATGGCGTAACGCTGGGCTCGCCAATCGCATTGACAGTCAAAAATCGTGATCATGCGCATTGGTCAGAAATTATGAATCCGACATCGCCAGCCACACCAGAAAATACCGTGCGCAAGGTTAACCATCCGCGCCCTGGACATGCTGATCTGGTTGGCGGAATGAAGTACAGACATCGTGATCTGCGTAATGTTTTGGAGCGATCATCAGCACGAGAGACGGCCATGCGGGTTGCAGTCGGCAATATCTGCGAGCAGCTGCTGGCCGCATTGGATATTTCAATCGTTGGTTACGTACAGCAGGTGGGCTTTATTGATGCGCGCGGCAACCAACCAGCCAATGTCAAGGCGATCCAGATGCTGATTGCACAAAACGATCTGCGGGTTATCGACAATTCCAAAGTTGAGGCGATTCATCAATTGATTGATCAAGCCAAGCGCAATGGCGACACGCTGGGCGGGGTGATCCGCGTCGTTGCCGAAAACGTGCCAGCTGGTCTGGGGAGTCATGTCAGTTGGGATACCAAATTAGATGGCAAACTGGCCGCAGCCGTAATGGGCGTCAATGCCATGAAGGGAGTCTCAATCGGTGACGGATTTGAAAACGCGGTGCGGCTGGGCAGTCAAGTAATGGATGAGATCAGCTGGGATCAAGAAACCGGCTACTCACGCTTGAGCAATCATCTTGGTGGTTTTGAAGGCGGGATGACTAATGGAATGCCAATTATCATCAACGCGGCGATGAAGCCAATTCCGACCTTATACAAGCCGCTACAGACCGTTGACGTTACCAGCCATGAACCGGTTAAGGCCAATGTCGAGCGCTCTGATACGACTGCGATCGTGCCGGCATCTTTGGTGGTTGAAAATGTCGTTGCCATCGAACTGGCCAAGGCAATTACGGATGCGTTTGAAGCTTCTAGTCTGGAACGCCTGCAAGAAGAAGTCGCAGCCTGGCGTCAGGAAATGCGCGAATATTAAGGAGGAAACGTCATGAAAAAACTAGTCACGGCACCCCATGGACTGCACGGATCATTGACGGTTCCTGGCGATAAGAGCATCTCGCATCGGGCGGTCATGCTTGGCTCAATCAGTAAGGGCAAAACGGTGATCCATCATTTTTTGGCTGGTGACGACTGTCTGTCAACTTTGGCGGCTTTTAATGCCATGGGGGTCAAAAGTGAGCGGGATGGCGAAACCGTCATTATCTACGGCAACGGAATCGATGCGCTTAAAGAACCTGCTCAACCACTTGATATGGGCAACTCGGGGACGACTACCCGGTTGCTGATGGGGATCTTGGCGGGCCGTGACTTTGAGACGCGACTCTTTGGGGACGCCTCGCTGCAGAAGCGTCCGATGAAGCGGGTCAGTGAACCTCTGAGTCATTTAGGAGCGCGAATCGATCTGACCGATAATGGGACGCTGCCGGCAACAATCCACGGACAAAAGCTGCATGGCACTCATTATCAAATGCAGGTAGCCAGCGCCCAGGTCAAAAGCGCGCTGATCTTTGCTGCACTGCAGGCTGATACGCCATCAACCATCATCGAGAAGCTGCCAACCAGAAATCATACTGAGATCATGCTAAATCAGTTTGGAGCCAATATCGAAACCGCCACGGATCAAAAAACGATTCGCGTCGTGCCAAAACCGGAATTGACGGGACAAACAGTTGAAGTACCAGGGGATATCTCATCGGCGGCCTTTTTCTTGACGGCAGGAGCAATCGTTGCGAACTCTAGAATCAGACTGGAACGCGTCAACCTTAATCCCACGCGAACCGGTATCATCACTGTATTGCAGAAAATGGGCGCGGATCTGCAGATTGAAGCACTGCCAACCGATGACGAGCCGTTGGGCAATATTACGATTGCGACCAGTCAGCTCAAGCCGATTCAGATCGAAGCCGAAGACATTCCGGCCGTGATTGACGAGTTACCGTTAGTGGCGCTGCTGGCGGCTTGCGCGGATGGAACCAGCTCGATTCGGGGAGCAGAAGAGCTGCGGGTAAAAGAAACGGATCGAATTCAAACCGTAGTTGCTGAGCTGCGCAAACTAGGCGTTCAAGTTGAAGAGCTGACGGATGGCATGATCATCAAGGGAAGAAGTCAGTGGGCAATCAATGATGATCAGCTGGACAGCTACGGTGATCACCGCATCGGTATGATGGATGCGATCGCGGCTCTTAAGGCGGATCGACCGCTGCAGCTCGCTAATGCTGATGCAGTCAGCGTTTCTTACCCTGGATTCTTCCAGGATCTAGAACGGCTTTTGGGAGGCGACCTGGCATGACGACGGTGTTTGTCAAAGGATTGGGGCTGATTGGCAGTACGCTGATTCGCGCGATTCGGCAAAAGCATCCCAAATATCGCATTGTGGGCAGCGATATTTCAACGGCTACGCTGGATTTTGCTATTGAACAGGGGCTGATTGACGACGCGGGAACCAATCTATACCAAGCGGATCAAGCTGATTTTATCATCCTTGCCGGGCCAGTCTCGGCAATCGTAAAAGACCTGCATGATCTGGCACGGTTAGAACTAAAGCCAGGGGTGATCATTACCGATGTCGGCAGTACCAAGCAGACGATTATTGATGCTGCCCAGCCGCTGATTGAGCGTGGCGATGTCTTTATCGGCGGGCATCCAATGGCCGGTTCGCATGAATCAGGCATTCAAGCTGGTCGAGTCGATCTTTTCAAAGACGCCTACTACTTTTTGATTCCAACCAGCGGCTCAAAGGGCGTTAGCGAACTTAAAGATCTTTTAAAAGGTCTGAACGTCAATTGGTACTTAATTCATGCTCGTCAGCACGATAAGATCGTTGCGCAGCTCAGTCATGTTCCCCACGTGATTGCGACTGCTCTGATGACTCAATCGGCGGCTACTTTTAAGGATCATCGCGAGCTTTTGAAGCTGGCAGCGGGGGGCTTTAAGTCAACGACCAGAATTGCCAAGTCAGATCCGACCATGTGGAGCGCAATCATGCACAATAACCGTGAGCTGATCGTTCAACAGCTTGACGAATATCTAAACGAGCTGCAGTCACTGCGGCAGGCAATCGCCGCCGATGATCAAGAAAAGCTTTTTGCCGTATTTTCAAAAGCCAAGGCCGATCGAGAAGAACTCGATCATTAGGAGGAAGCAAAATGGAACTGATTTTGATAGGATTTATGGGAAGCGGCAAAACTACCGTGAGTCGGCTGCTGGGTGAGATGCTGAACACACCAGTCACTGATTTGGACGTTGAAATCGTTCGGCGCGCGGGCATGCCAATCGCGGACATTTTTGCCCAAAACGGCGAGCCATACTTCCGTCAGCTGGAACATGATACCTTAGCCGAGATTCTGAAATCTGACCAAGGAATTTTGGCAACTGGTGGTGGAACGCCGATGCGCCCTGACAACCTGGCCATGCTTAAAGACACGCCGACGCCGGTAGTACTTTTGAAAGCCAGCGCGACTGAAACGCTGCGGCGAATTGGCGGTGACAATGGTCGGCCGCTGGCACAGTCACTGGACGAAAAGGGCATTGCCGACATGCAGGCCCAGCGTCAGGTCAACTACAATGCCTGTGCTGATCTGACCATTAAAACGGATGGCTTGAGTCCAGCTGCCATTGCTGAAGAGATTATCAGCTTTTTGAATCTGCCGGTATCAGCGAGTTAAACTTTGGAGCCTTTGTCAAATCGTATCGGCAAGACCAATTCTCTGCTTCCAAAATGAAGTGGGGAATTTTTAATTTTACGAACATCTGTTTGACAAAATTAGGCTGATGCGTTAAGATGAATTTTGAAGATTTTGTGAATTTGTGGATTTCGCCAAGCATAAATGCGACAACGAATGATTCAAAAATTTACAAATTTGCGGAGTGCCGGTCTAAACGCTGTTATTTGCAATGCTCCATGCTGTGAGGTTCGATTCCTCACCTCCGCGATTGCCAAGCACAATTGTTTGGCAGGGGCAGCTAGCCCTCAGTGGTTAAGGAATCTCATGTCAGTGGGCATGGGATTTTTAAAAACAATTTGCATAAACCGCTTACAAAAACTTGATAAAGTGATATCCTGTAGTTTAATCGATTCAGAGGGGGAAGCGAATATGAAGAAAAAAGACATCCGTAAACGACTGGAAGCCCGTTTTGAAGAGCTGAAAGACAATTCTTATGATTCTTATCAGGCAATGCATAAACTCACTAATGACCTGGGTGAAAAAATCGGTCAGGACAACCTTGACTTCTTTGCCCGTCATGTTAAGGGTGGGCTGACCAAAAAGAAGATGACGAATCTGATCTATGCTGCCGCGCACCAAAAGCCGCTGGAAGAAGCCGTTAAATTAGATCCGGCTGCCAAGCTGGCCTATCGCATCATCAAACTGCGCCAAGATAAAGGCTGGACACGAGAAACCCTTAGTCATGCAGCTGGCGTTCCGTTAGCTGAGCTTAATGCATTGGAGGAAGCTAAGGCGCAAACCGTCAGCCTGGTTGATCTGCAAAAGCTTAGCAATACTCTTGATGGCAAGATCAAGCTGTCGTTTAAACCGGAAAAAGAATAGCTGAACTGGGCAAAATAAAAAAGAGATCAATTACTTCGTTGATCTCTTTTAATTATGGTCAGCCAGAAACTTGGCAATCTTAGTCTTGGGATATGCTTATCAAAAGCAATCGTTTAGTCAGTAGTCGTGGATTCAGTCATTTCCTCATCAATCAAGGATCCTGGCTTAAGCACGAACGCGTAGACCAGCAGCGAAATAAATACTGCACCGGATACATACCAGAAGAAGGCAGATTCGAGGTGAATCGAACGCAGCCATAAAGCAATGTAGTTTACGGTACCGCCAAACAGGGCCACGGTTAGTCCATAGGGCATCCCTACGCCCAATGCCCGAATTTCAGATGGGAAAAGCTCGGCCTTGACGATGGCATTGATTGAAGTATAGCCGGAAACGATAACAATGCCTACAATCATTAATAATAGTGCTTCCAAAGCAGTTGATGCGCCAGCCATCAGCGTGAATAGCGGAACCGTGCACAGCGTACCGCCAATCCCAAAGAAAATCAGCAGTGGCTTACGGCCGATTCGATCCGACAGGTGCCCAAATAGCGGCTGCAACACAACCATCACCAGCAACGCCACAAAGTTGATCATGGCTGCCGTTTTTTTAGAAAGACCGGTCGTGTTGATCATAAACTGTTGCAGATACGTAGTGTAGGTATAGAAACTGATCGTACCGCCAAGCGTCATCCCGACAACCGTCAGTACCTGTTTTGGATAGTGGGCTAAAAGACGCAAAGTCCCAGCTTGGCGATTGTTGCGATTACTGGACTTAAACTGATCAGATTCTTCCATTGAAAGCCGCAGCCATAATACAACCATCGCACCAGCCGCGCCAATGGCAAATGGAATCCGCCAGCCAAAGGCATACAGCTGTTGGCTGGTATAGATGGCCTGCAGAATAATCTGTACGAGCAGGGCACTTAATTGACCGCCAATCAGCGTGACATATTGGAAGGATGAGTAAAAACCGCGCCGATTTGGGGATGCCATTTCTGACATATAGGTTGCCGAGGTTCCATACTCACCACCTAATGAAAGGCCTTGTACCAATCGAGTTGCAATCAAGATGATCGGTGACCAGATACCGATTTGCGCATAGGTTGGGACCAGCGCAATAACCAATGAACCGGTTGCCATGATCGAAACCGAAAGCGTCAGTGCGGCGCGACGACCCTTTCGATCTGCAAAGCGTCCCATCACGAATGATCCCAGGGGCCGCATGAAAAAGCCAATGGCAAAGACGCCTGCGGTAGCCAAAAGCTCGGCTGTTTGATTATGAGCCGGGAAAAAGGCGCCGGAAAAATAAATGGCAAACGAGGCATAGACATACCAGTCAAACCATTCAATCATGTTGCCCAAAGAACCCTTTAAAATGTTGCTGGAAATGTTGCTGGCAATTTTGCGTTCGCTTCGTCTCACCGTTGTTTGAATTGTTGCTTGCATGTAAAAAACCTCGCTTTCAAATTGATTTTTAAGATTGGACAAAGCTTAACGCATTAAACGGCATAAGTTAATAGTCTTAAGTCAATAACGCTGATAATTAAGCATCATGTGTCAATGACCAGCTAAAAGTTGTCAATGACAGCGCTTGCGACTATTGATTTTGAATCAGTAAAAATACTGGGCAGTATTGAAAAGTCCCATCTAAGCATAAATAAATGCCTGGATGGGACGACTGAATGATTTATTTAACTGAAAAAATTAACGCGGCGATTGCTTGATCTGATCTTTGAGCGCCAGAATATTTTTTTCAATCTGCTTGATAACTTTAATAAACTCATCATCGGCTTGGCCAGTTGGATCGTTTAGCCCCCAATCAACCCGCCATTTAGCCGGTAGATAGGGACATTTTACACCGCAACCCATGGTAACGATGCCCTCAACTGGCGGCAATGCATCAAGCGTCTTGTTATATTGTCCTGATGCTTCCATATCGATGCCATAGATTTTTTTCATCAGGCGAACGGCATCAGGATTGATCTGATTTTTGATCGCGGTCCCCGCCGAATAGCTTTCAAAAACATCATCAGCGAGCTTTTTGCCTAGCGCCTCGGCAATCTGACTGCGGCAAGAGTTATGCGTACAGATAAACGCAATCTTAGGTTTGGTCACGGCAAGCGCCTCGTTTCTTTTAATTGATCGTAATTTGACTTTCTGAATCATTGTAATTGGCCGATCAGACTTTGACAACTAATCTTATAACTTGTCGTTGAATGATCTTAGCAGAATCCTGCCTGTAACCCCTATCATCTCTGCATCATCAATGTTATGCTTATGTTGTAATAGTTGTTGTAAAAAAAGAAGTATCAAATACAGAGAGGGGTTTAACGTCCATGAAAGACCAATTTTATCGTCAAACCACCTTGCAGATTTTAGAACGACTTCACGCAACGCCACAAGGGCTACTGACAACTGAGGCCATGGAGCGGCTGCAGAAAAATGGTCCCAATGAGCTGCCTCAAGGAAAAAAGATCACGCTTTGGCAAAGAATCATTGCTCAGTTTAAAGACCTGATGATTTTGATTTTAATTGTAGCGGCAATTGTAGCGGCTTTTGCTGGTGAACTTTCGGATACGATTATTATTTTGTTAGTCGTGGTTTTAAATGCTGCATTTGGTGTCTTTCAAGAAACTAAGGCCGAGAATGCTATTGATGCGCTGCAAAAAATGAGCACGCCAACCACGCGCGTCAGACGAGATGGCCAAATTGCCCAGCTTTCCAGCAAGGAACTGGTCGTTGGCGACGTAATTCTTTTGGAAGCCGGGGACATTATTCCAGCTGACGTTCGCTTCTTAAAGACGCAAAACGTTAAAGTCGAAGAAGCAGCGCTGACTGGCGAATCTGTTGCCGTAACTAAGGATGAAGCGGTAATTGATGCTGAATCGGCTGCCTTAGGCGATCAGCATAATATGGGCTTTATGAATACCAGTATGACGGCGGGTACGGCCGAGGCAGTCGTAGTTGCTACTGGTAAGGATACCGAGGTTGGCAAGATTGCCCAGATGCTGAACAGTGCCGAACAGACCGTCACGCCGCTGCAGCGCAACATTACCCATCTCAGTAAGATTCTCAGTGTTCTGGTGTTGGCAATTGCCGTCATTATTTTCGCGTTGGGAATGCTGACCAAGCGCGAAACACCACTGGATATGCTGCTGACTGCCATCTCACTGGCGGTTGCCGCAATTCCGGAAGGGCTGCCAGCAATTGTTACGATTACGCTGGCTTTAGGAACCCAAGCCATGGCTAAACGGCACGCGCTGATTCGTAAGCTGCAAGCCGTTGAAACGCTGGGAGCCACTGAAATCATTGCGTCTGATAAAACTGGAACGCTGACTAAAAATCAGATGACGATCGAACAGCTGATGCTGAATGGTCAAGTTACAGCTGCACCTGATTTTAAGATTGATGCCGACTCACCATTGACCAAGGCAATGATCCTGGCTAATGATGCTGAGCGAGGCAGTCAAAAAGAATTATTGGGCGATCCGACTGAAACGGCGCTGTGGCAATTTTATATTGATAAAGGGCTTGATATCGATGAGTTTAGACAGCGCTATCCACGCCTTAATTCATGGCCATTTGATTCAGAACGTAAACTGATGTCGGTCGCCGTCAATGATAAGCTGCCAACCCTGTATCTGAAAGGGGCGGTCGATGAACTGCTGACACGGGCAGATCGTATTTTGGATGGTGAACAGGTGCGGGAACTGACCGATGATGATCGTGAGCAGATTCTTAAAACCAACCATCATTTAGCTAAACAGGCATTACGGGTACTTGGTTATGCATACCGGCCATTAACTGAAAAAGAATGTCAAAGTACTGATCCAGCGTTGGTTGAGCAGTCACTGATCTTTATTGGGCTGTCGGGGATGATCGATCCACCGCGTCCTGAAGTCAAGGCCGCAATTCAAGAGGCTAAGGAAGCTGGTATTCGGCCATTGATGATTACCGGTGATCATAAGACAACGGCGCGGGCAATTGCTGAACGTTTGGGAATCATTGAGCCTGGTGATGAAGCTGGCGCGATTACCGGTCAAGAGCTGAATGAACCTAGTGATCAGGAGCTGAAGGATCAAGTTGCCCAATACTCGGTTTACGCGCGGGTTGCCCCTGAACATAAAGTCCGGATTGTCAGGGCTTGGCAGGCACATGATAAAGTCGTTGCCATGACTGGTGATGGCGTAAATGACGCCCCAGCTCTGAAGACAGCCGATATCGGTGTCGGCATGGGAATTACTGGGACAGAGGTTTCTAAAAACGCGGCTGATGTTGTATTAGCTGATGACAATTTTGCTACGATCATTGCTGCGGTCAAGGAAGGGCGCAAGGTTTTTGCCAATATTCAAAAAGCCATCCAATATCTGCTTTCCGCCAATCTTGGCGAAGTCTTGACGCTTTTGATCATGACGATGATGAACTGGTCAATTTTGGCACCGGTCCAGATTTTGTGGATCAACCTGGTTACTGACACTTTTCCGGCGATTGCACTGGGAGTTGAGCCAGCTGAAGGCGATGTTATGAAACATCAGCCACGGGGCAATCAAGGCAGTTTCTTGGCTCATGGCGTCGGTTTCAACATCATCTACCAAGGCATCTTGGAAGGACTCTTGACGCTGGGCGTTTACGCTTTGGGTATTCTCTACCCAGTTCATCAAGGATCCGAGTTGATTCATGCTGATGCATTGACCATGGCCTACATTACCCTAGGCCTGATTCAGCTGCTGCATGCCTGCAACTGCAAGTCATTACAGGGAACGATCTTTAAGACAGGAGAATTTAGGAATCGCTACTTTAACTGGGCAATCCTAAGCTCAACGCTGCTTTTAGCCGGTACGATCTTCATTCCAACTTTAAATCCAATTTTTCATACTACGGAATTGGATCTTGCTCAATGGGGCATCGTAATAGCGGCTGGCCTTTTGATGGTTTTGATTGTTGAAATCGTCAAGGCAGTGCAGCGTCATCAAAAGAATTAAACATGAAAAAAGCCTCAAGCTCTGACTAAATTCAGAACTTGAGGCTTTTATCGGCTTGTCAGTCGTTTTTAACGATCAACGTGCTGCCATTTAGCCGTTTTATCTTCATTGTTGGCAATTCGTTTCATGTTGAATAAGCAGCGCATCAATGAGATCCAGTCAACGATATTGATTACGTATAGAATCAGGTAGGCTAGCGGCGCGACCATCATCAGTCGGATCCGTTCCCAGAATTTAAGCTCTTCTGGTATAAACGTTGCCATCGCAAAGAGATAGTAGAGGCCAAAAATCGCAAAGATCGTTGAAAAATCGGCAAAGTGATGGATGATGCCGATAATCCAAAGCAGCAGCAGTGGGTCAATCAGCATTAAAAATTCTTCAAAGAAAACTTTTGGCAATTTCCAAAAGGCGAGTGAGAAAGTGTACTTGGCATCACGATTGAAAATAACGCGGCGATGCTTGAACAAAGCCTTAAAACGACCTTGTTTCCACCGGTAGCGTTGTTTGAGCAGCTGAGAAAAACGGCTGACTGGCGGCGTATAGGCGATAACATCATCAGCATAGCCAAATTGCCGATTGCTGTTGCCAAAATGATCGATCATCTTCATCGTAAAGTCGATGTCTTCAGTGATCGAATCAGTGTCATAGCCGCCGACTTCCAGCATCGCTGACTTGCGAAAAGTGGAGCCAATGCCACCAATGATATACTCAATTCCCAAAAGCTCCTCAGATCCCTTTAGCCGATAACCAAGCAGGTACTCGACTTTTTGGACGTATTCCAATAGATTATGGGGACGCGTAATACGAACGTTCGCGCTGGCTCCCAATAGTCTAGGATCATCAAAGCGTCGGGCCATGTTTGTCAGTGCGGTTGGTGTCAAATAAGAGTCGGCATCAAGCACCATGATCAGATCACCGGTCGCAAATTCTTTTAAGGCATGATTGATTGCAACCGACTTGCCTTGATTATGTTGATGGATGACACGCAGCTTAGGATGTTGTCTGGCTAATTGATCCAAAATCATCCCTGTTTTATCACTGGAGCCATCATCAACCGCGATGACCTCAAAATTAGGATAAGTCTGCCTTAAGACCGATTCAACGCCCCGACGAATAAACTTTTCTTCGTTAAACGCGGGAATTATCACAGAGAAACGGTGATCAGCTGGCTTTTGGCTGATCTGCTGTCGATCAAGGCTGTTGATCTGATGCAGATTTGATACAATCAAGCCAACTAAGATGCGGCCGACTGCCAAAATACTGAGCGCAAACACCGTAATGGCGATAATCAGGGCCAGGTTGAATTTCATGATGATCCTCCTTTTTAAACGTTAGGAGGAACGTTTCTTGATCTCAACCACAATCAGCGTTATGGCCAGGATCGCCATCAAAATACCAATGGCAGTGGCAAAAATCATGCTTACGGTATTGCCTGTCTGTGGTAAAACGGCTGCTAGCGGAGTGGCCATCAGACCTTTGGATAGGTTAGAGTACATAGATTAAAACCTCCTTGTCATTGCTGTTTCGACTATGACTAAAGTATAGCGAGAATATTTGAATTAATTTTGAACTAAATCTTAAATATGTCTTAATAGTGAATTAAATCACATTATGGATTAAAAATTAAATTGACAAATTGGGTATTTATTGGAAACTACTGATTGAGATTTGTTGAATAAAGATGTCTTTGCACAAGCAAGCGCTTTTATGATATTTCATAGATAAACTTATAAAAAAACGTATAGATTAGTATACTGAATATATATTTTAACTTCGCAGTCCTTAGCATTATACTAAAAGTAAGTAAGATGAAAGGGGCTGACTATTTTGAGCAAAAGTATCGTATTTTACTTTTCGGCTACCAATACGACCAAGCAGCGCGCAGAAAAAATCGCATCAAAGCTGGGCGCAGATCTGTTTGCGATTCAAGCTGAAAAGCCTTATTCAGCCGCTGATCTGGACTGGCATGATCCTAACTCGCGCACGTCCATTGAACAGCATCAGCATGCCAGCCGGGTTGCAATTAAAGACGATCTGCCCGCTATCAATGACTATGATACGGTATTGATCGGTTTTCCAATCTGGTGGGGAATTCCACCCCGCTTGATTGCCGACCTGATTGATCGTCTGCCGCTCAATGGCAAGCAGCTGGCTGGATTTGCAACTTCCGGCAGTTCTGGTTTTGAACGCGCCCAAAGCTATCTGGAACGAACCGTCAAGGAAAACAACGCTGACGTTCAGGTCTTACCAGGCGCGGTTTTAAATAATGATGCCCAGATGGATGCCTGGTTAAAGCAGCTTAATCTTAATTAATTGGTTATCTTAAAATGATGCTGAGCCGCTCTTTTATAAGAGTCTGGCCTGGCATCATTTTTTGTTGGCTATTTTTGAGCAGATTGATTGCTTTTTGAAAGTTACTTATTTATAGTAAGTGAAACATCAATTATTTTGAATTGACGAAAGGATGATCGGCAATGGAAAAATTTAAAAACGTGGTAATTGGCTTTGGTAAGGCTGGTAAGACGCTGGCTAAGTTTTTGGCACAGCATGATGAAGAAGTGCTGCTGATTGAGCGCTCGGATCAGATGTATGGCGGCACCTGCATCAACGTTGGCTGTCTGCCGTCCAAAAATATGATTATCAATGGTCAGCGTCATCTTGAGTTTGCTGACGCGGTTGCCAAACGAGGCACGATGACTAAACAGCTGCGGAACAAGAACTATCACATGGTTGCTGATGAGCCGCTGGCAACGGTTTGGAATGGCCAGGCCAGTTTTGTCAGCAACCATGAACTAAAAGTCGTTATGGCTGATGGGACTGTGCGACAAGTTGCTGCCGAGCGCATCTTTATCAATACTGGTGCCACGCCGGTCTGGCCAAAAGTTCCAGGGCTGACTCCCAGCGAGCGGATTGTTAGTTCTAAAGAAGCCATGGAACTTGCCAAAAAGCCGGCCCGCCTGGCAATTATTGGCGGTGGCTATATTGGACTGGAATTTGCTGAAATGTTTAATTCCTTTGGCAGCGAAGTAACCATCCTTGACCACCATACTCAGCTTTTGGGACGCGAAGACGCAGACATCGCGGCTGAAGTAACGACTGATCTTGCTAGCCTTGAAATCAAGATTGAGCTGAATGCTGAATTAACCAGCGCGGCAGATGATGGCCAGCAAGTCTTATTGACCTATCACCAAAACGGCCAAAAATGGCAGACCGAGTTTGATGCCGTGCTGGTGGCTGCCGGGCGACGTCCCAATATCGATGGACTGGGACTGGAAAACACCGATATTGCCCTGACCGAGCGCAATGCCATTCAAGTTGATGATCGGTTGCGAACCACGGTGCCAGATGTCTGGGCTTTAGGCGACGTCAATGGCGGGCCAATGTTTACCTACATCTCGCTTGACGACTTTCGGATCGTTAAAGACCAGCTGTTTGGCCAAGGCAAGCGGACGACTGCTGATCGTAATGTCGTGCCGACCGCATCGTTTTTGACGCCGCCGCTGGCAAACGTAGGAATCAACGAGCGCCAGGCCCAGGCTGCCGGTAAGGATTATCTGGTCTTCAAACTGCCGGTCAAGGCCATTCCTAAGGCGCGCGTGCTGGAGGATCAGCGGGGAGTCTACAAGGCAATCGTTGAGCGTGATACGCATCGGATTCTGGGCGCGACGCTTTATGCTGCTGAGGCCCATGAAACGATCAACTTGATTGCGCTGGCGATGAAGACGGATCTGCCATACGAAACGCTGCGTGACATGATTTTTACGCATCCAACCATGTCTGAGGCCCTAAACGATCTTTTTAAGGCGCCGATAAAGCAGGCTTAATAATTTTTTGCAATCAGTCCGCTTAAAAGACCGAACTTTGTTACAATGAAAGAAAAAAGTGAGGTCTATGCCATGCCGACTAAAGACGAATATATTGAAAAGCTCAACCTGACGCCACATCCAGAAGGTGGTTGGTATCGTCAAGTTTATCACAGTGCCAAGACGCATTATGACGCTACGTCCCTGGCCAGCCGTTACGAGTACACTTCAATCTATTTTATTTTGGACGGGGGCTCGCCATCGCATCTGCACCGGCTGCTTCATGATGAACTATGGTATTTCCATGATGGCTCATCAATTGTCGTCCACTGTTTTTATCCGGATGGTACCTATGAGGCTGTACATTTAGGCCGTGATATTGAACGGGGTGAACAGCTGCAGTTCCGAGTGCCAGCGGGAACGATTTTTGGCTCGGAGGTCTTGGATGCTTCATCGTTTGGGCTGGTCAGCTGTGCCGTGGCGCCCGGCTTTGACTATCATGACTTTGAACTGTTTACCCAGGAACAGCTGCTGGCTGAGTATCCGGAGCAGGCTGAAGTAATCAGGCGGGTCGCGTATCAAAAGCTGCCAGCCGAATAGTAAAAACAGCGCGGAATCAAGTTCGATTCGGCGCTGTTTTGATTTCAAGCGTATCTAACATTAAAAACGGGCCTGTCGTCAGCATGATTATGAGTGCAATACTTCACGATTTCGGGCCTGACTTTGTGAAGAAAATCAGGTTTTAGCTGACAAGGGCCTTAAGTTTACCTACGATTCGCTGCTTTAGGGCCGAAAGTAGGTAAATGCATATTCAGCCGACTTAATTTTACCTATCCAAGTTGTGTGATTCAGTTGCCTAATATTGACGCGCCCACGCACCAGTCATTAGTTTTACCTAGCAACGACTGCCAGCTGGAATCTTATGAAGCAAAAACACTCAGTCAGTTCAAAACTGCTGAGTGTTTTTTTGAATATTGAAACAGATCGGTTCTAGTTGCGGCGTGTACGCAGCAAAATGACTGAATAAATCAAGCTGTTAATCAGCGCTGATAGTTTTGCCGCAGAAACTGGTCCATTGGCATTGGCTCATGACCAGTAATGTACTGGAAATCATCAGTGACGGCATCCATCAACCCCATCGCTGCCGCATGATACATCGAGGCCAGTTCATCGCCATCGCCTTCAGCCCGATAGATGTCGGCAAACTCCGACAAAGAAACCGGGGCATAGCCAATCTCCTGGCCCGTTGCCTCAGTCATGATCCGGCTGAGTTCAACCATATTGTAATTCTGTTTTTGCGTCAGCAGGTAGATTTGCCGCTGATCACGCAGGTAAGGCTTGACGGCAACATTGGCAATTGCTTCGGCACTGTCATCGCGGGTGATAAAACTCATGGCCTGATCGCCGACTGGGTAGATGATATTTTGCCGTTCAATTAGTTCTGGCAGGTAGGGCACCAGCGGATCAGCATATAACGAATTTTTGACGACCGCGTAGTTCAGTTTGGTACCGGCGAGGCGAGCGAGCAGGTAGGCATAATATCCTGCCATCTGGAAAGGATTATTGGGCTGGTCGGCAATAAAACTGACATCAACCAGATTTTTTACGCCAGCCTTTTGCATTGCCTTTAGCGAGTTTTCAAATTCCAGCACGCGGTTGGCAACGTCATAGGTGATGCTTGGAATGTAGATCAAGACATCGGTATCGGCAAACGCTTTGGTCATTGATTCAACATCATAATAATCGCTTTTAACGACTTCATAGCCCTGATCCAAAAAAGTTTGGGCCTTGCTAGGCGTATGGACAGCCAGGCGAATATCTTGGATGTCAACCAAACGGCTCAATTGTTCAATGACTTTGCGGCCTAGGTGTCCAGTTGCTCCGGTAATGGTATATTTCATGATTGCTTCTCCTTTTCTGCCTGCTTAACCAAAATCGTATCAATAACGTCTTGCAGCGTGATCTGCTGCAGTTTGGCTTTGGCGGCTGTTTCGGCATGATGATAATAGTCTTCCAACGTTGATTGAATATTGCCGCCCACGATGCACTGCGGATTGGTATTGTGATCAATGGTAAAAAGCGGCGTCTGTCCCTCAGTTGCCAGGTAGACGTCCAAAAGCGTGATTTTTTGAGGATCCACCAGCAGCTCGGGGTCGGGGGTGCCATGCTTGGTCTTAATGAACCCAGCTTCCTTGAGGGATGTCATTAAACGACGGACGACCACTGGTGACGTTTCCAGTGAACTGGCGATATTGCTACTGGAAAGCGTGATTTTTCCTTGATAGATGCAGATGAAAGCCAAGATATGAATGCTGTCGCTGAATCGAGTGGAAACCTTCAAATAATCATCTCCTGTTGTAACTTTATTAGTTATATCTAATATAAATGATTCAAATTTAAAAAGCAACGACTATCAGTAGAATGTTCGAAATGAATTGTTTATTTAACGGAAGTCAAAGCATATCGATTTACAAAGCAGTAAAGATCGAGTAGAATGCAAAAAAGAAACTTTAATGGTTACAGCAAGCAGAGAATACGGTGATTAGATTGATTAAATACGAAAACGTGGGCATGAGATATGGTCAAAACGTCATCTTAAAAGACATTACGCTGACGATCAATGATGGTGAATTGTTTGTCCTGGTTGGTCCCAGCGGCAGCGGCAAGACCACGCTGCTTAGAATGATCAACCGGCTGACGGCGCCAACTGCCGGCAACGTCTATTTGGATGAAAAACGCGTCAAAGACTATGATTTGCGCGAGCTACGTCTGCATATGGGGTACGTATTGCAGAGCAGCAGTCTGTTCCCTAATCTAACGGTTGGCGAAAACATTGCCATTCAGCTTGAGCAGCAGGGCGTCAATAAAAACGATCGGCGCAAGCGTTCAATGGAGCTGCTTGATCAGGTTGGTCTGCCCGCCAGCGATTTTATCGATCGGCATTCCGATGAGCTTTCGGGTGGTCAGCAGCAGCGCGTGGCGATTGCTCGTTCAATGGCTACTCAACCGCAGCTGATCTTGATGGATGAATCATTCAGCGCGCTGGATCCGGTTTTGCGTGCCCAACAGCAGGATCTGTTGTTAAATCTGCATCGCCAGTCAAAGACAACGGTTGTTTTTGTAACTCATGACATGCAAGAGGCACTGCGGCTGGGCGATCGGATTGCCGTGATCAATGATGGTCAGCTGCAGCAGGTTGGATCGCCAAATGAAATTTTAGAACAGCCGGCTAATCAGTTTGTCGCCGACTTTTTTGCAACGGCACGACCAAGATTGGGAACCATGACCGCGCTTTTATCATCAAAACTAGTGCAAAAAACGTCAGCCACTGATCAATCTGTCGCCGTTGCTACGGTAGCAGAACTGGCAAGTCTCACGCCTGATTCGGCTGGCTGGCTTTATTTTCAATATCAGGGGCAGGATTTTCGAATTCAGACAACTGATCTGCTGCATTATTTAGGACAAAGAGAGGATCGGTAACATGACTGAATTGCTTAATACGATCGTGGCGCAAAAAAGCCAGATTGAACAGGCACTGTGGGAGCATCTATCGCTATCGTTTTGGGCGTTGGTGATTGCCATATTGATCGCGATTCCATTGGCAGTGTCGCTGAAAAACAGTCGACATGCCGGCGAGATCGTCTTGCAGCTGGCTGGTGTGATGCAGACAATCCCTAGTCTGGCGCTACTGGGACTGCTGATTCCGCTGGTTGGGATCGGCAGCGTTCCAGCTTTGATTGCCTTGGTCGTTTACGGCATCATGCCGATCTATCAAAATACCTATTCTGGACTGCGCAGCGTTGACCCGAATCTTGAAGAAGCCGCGACGGCATTTGGCCTTTCGCGCTGGAAAAAGCTGACGCGGCTAGAATTGCCCATGGCGCTGCCCGTGATCTTATCTGGAATTCGCATCTCGTTGGTCATGATTATCGGAACGGCTACTCTTGCTGCTTTGATTGGTGCCGGTGGGCTGGGAACCTACATTATGCTGGGGATCAATCAAAACAACAACGCCTATCTGATCATTGGGGCGGGACTGTCAGCATTGTTGGCGCTTTTGATGTCGGCACTGCTAAAATATGTCGGTGCTTCTAAGAAACATTCGAAACAGGGAATCGTCGTCGCCACGCTTGCTCTGGTCGGATTTGGTGGCTGGCGAGGCTGGAGCAGCTTTCAAAGTAAATCGGAGCCAATCGTGATTGCCGGTAAGCTAGGAAGCGAACCTGATATTTTAATTCATATGTACAAAGATTTGATTGTAAACGATGATCCGCATGCCAAGGTCGAATTAAAAGCTAACTTTGGCGGGACCAGCTTTTTATTCCGTGCGCTGCGCAACGATCAGATCGATATCTATCCTGAGTTTACCGGAACCGTTTTACAGTCGCTGGTTCATGACCAACGATCGACGCCGCATGATCCGGTTAAGACCTACCAGCGGGCGCGGCGTCTGTTGAAGCAGGAGTATGATCTGACGTATCTGAAGCCGATGAAGTATCAAAATGGATACGACCTGGCCGTCACTGCTGATTTTGCCAAGGAACATCAGCTTACCAAGCTCAGCGATCTGGCTAAAATCAATGATCAGATCACGGCCGGCTTTGATCCGGACTTTGCCAATCAAAAAGACGGCTATCTGGGCCTCAAATCAGCATACGGCTTAAACTTCAATCAGTTAAAGACGATGGAGCCCGCGCTGCGCTATCAGGCAATTGCTGCTGGCCGCGTTAATCTGGTCGATGGCTATACGACGGATCCGCAAGTGCGCCAGTATCATCTCAAAGTACTTAAAGATGATCAGCATTTCTTCCCGCCTTACCAAGGAGCACCATTGATGAAAGCCTCGTTTGCCAAAAAGCATCCCCAGGTTGTTAAAAGTCTGAACAAACTGGCTGGTAAGATTACTGAAAAAGACATGCAGGAGATGAACTATCAAGTAACGGTTCAGCATCGAAAAGCCAGTCAAGTTGCTCATGAATATCTGGTTGAGCATCATTTGATTAAAAAATAACATCATAAATAAAAGTCAGCCGCCACTAATGGCAGCTGACTTTTATGTTTCTTATATATAGATGTTGAGTATTTATAGCTACTGGTATCTTTTTGTAAACATTTTATATAATAATCAACGAAGAAAATTGAATTAGAACAATTTTAATCAAGTCAAACATTTTAATTAATACGAATGGCACCGTTAAGACCGTTGCGCAGTCAGTTACAATCAGTCGGCCAGTCCAGGTTGATAAGGCAATTGGCACCAAAGTTTACGGGCAATGGTCACAGGCTGCTTGGCAAGCGGTTCGGGTTCCAGATCGCGCGGGATACTCACCAAACCAAGCCGTAATTGCTGCTAGGGTTGGCAGGAATGCTGAGCGGCTTAGGCCTTAAAAAGAAGAAACGAGGGGATAGATAACGCCATAATAAATGGCTCAAAAGAAAGGCCAGTCGCTATCAAGACAAACAGTCGGAACTGCTTGAAACGATTCTTAAGTTAGAGCAGGAACACAACTGGACCCTGGGCTATTTGGCAATGACGACCCAGCTGAAATTTGAAAACTGTTTGAGCTTTACAGCAATCAAGCCGTATAATCAAATTTTATCTATTTACCTTGTATACTTGACAGGATATAGTGCCAAATCACTTGATCTTCCAACCAGCTTTTTAGTTTTAAATAAGACTGATACTAGGGGGTGTCGAACAGGCGACGATAGCAAAAAAATAAGCTGATTTTCGTTGAGCACTCGATCAATGCTGACTTTGAATAACAAAAAAATTAATAAGGAAACCAGATGATCATGCTAAAATAAAGCGCAGAGAAATGGATTAGGAGGGATGAAATGACCCCAATTGAACAACAAGTATGGGACGCACTTACTGCTGTAATCGACCCTGAGCTTAACGTCAGCATTGTTGATCTAGGTCTGATATATGAAGTTGAAGTCGATGAGCAAAGCTGTTGTTGCATTAAGATGAGTTTAACGACGCCTGGCTGTCCGCTAAGCAGCTTTTTGCAAAATGACATCGAAAAAACCGCTCAAAACGTGCCTGGTATTCGTGATGCCCGCGTCCAGCTGGTCTGGTATCCAGTCTGGAGTATTGCCAGAATGTCGCCCAAAGCACGCCGTCAGTTAGGAATTGGAGGTAGCCTGCATGACCATCAAAACCGTTGACTTTAGCCGGCCAGTACACGATCTGGCCCAACAGGATCCTGATTTTGTCGCTATCATGGTCGAAGCCGGCTTTGATAAGATCAAGATTCCTGAGATGCTTGACACGGTTGGCCGTTTCGTCAATATCAATCGGGGCTGTCTAGCGATGAATATTGATAAGCACCTTGTAATCGACACTTTTAAACGACATGGGTATGAGGTGATTAACCATGACTGAACCGCATAATCTCCATCAGCGTCAGCAGCAGCTGGTCAAGATTCTGACTTTTTTAAGCAATGGTGGCAATTTTGATCAGGCCAAGCAGTTATTTGATCAAGAATTTGCCAACGTTGACGTGGCTGAGATTACGGCAGCCGAAAGAGAACTCATTGCCAATGGTCTGGACCCACGTGAGATTCAAAAATTATGCAACGTGCATGTAGCACTGTTTAAGGATGCCATCGCGCCGGGCAAGCCAACCGCTGCTTTTGATACTCCTGGGCATCCCGTCTACACACTGAAACTGGAGAACAAGATCATTGACTCTTTAATCAATGATGAACTGCTACCCTGTCTTAAAAAGTGGCAGCAAGATGGCGGTGAGAACGAATATCTCAAGCGAATGCAGCAGGCCCTAAAAGATCTGCTGACCATCGATCGGCATTATGCCAGAAAAGAAAATACCTTGTTTCCACTAATGGATAAATATGGTATTACGGCACCGCCCAAGGTCATGTGGGGCGTTGACGACGACATTCGCGGCTATATCAAAAAAGCCTGTCAGCTGGTCGATCAGCAGCCGTTGCCCGACAAATACATCATTGAGGCAGCCGTAGAAAAAGCCGCTCAGGAAGTCTTGGCAATGATCGTTAAAGAAGAAGACATCATGCTGCCAATGCTTGCTGAAGTTGCCACGCCTGCTGACTGGGCCCGCGTACGAGCAGATGAGGATTCGATCGGCTATACGCTGATCTCACCGCCAATCAATTGGCAGCCTACCGAACAGGAGCTTGCTGATGCAGCAAACAAGCCCACCAACTCCACACTGGGCCAGCAGTTTAATGAAATCGCCAAACAACTGGCCGCCACTGACGCGCAGGTTAACCAAATCACTCAGCCAAATCATCAAGAACCAGCAGCTAACTTGCCAGTTGATCCACAAGCCAGAATTGATCTGGCAACCGGTCAGCTGAGTCCAGAAGAATTGATCGCGATCTTTAAACTGCTTCCAGTTGATCTGACCTTTGTCGACGCGGCTGATCAGGTCCGCTGGTATTCAGATATTCCTGATCGCATCTTTCCGCGGACCAAGAGCGTGATTGGACGATCCGTCTACAACTGCCATCCTCCCAAGGCCCAGCCTAAGGTTAAGAAAATTCTTACCAGTTTTCATGAGGGAACTAGTGATCGCGAAGAGTTTTGGTTTAGTCTGCATGGTGAGCGTTTTATCCACCTGGAATACATTGCCGTTCGTCGTGAAGATGGCACTTATCTGGGCTGTCTGGAGGTTGGGCAAGACGCGACGTATCTGCGCAGCCTCAAAGATGAGAAGCGCCGTTAAGAAAGCAGTGCTGATTTATTGGTTAGCGATAATTTAACATAATATATAAACTGTCAAAATAAAAAGCGACTCCTAAATATAGATAGGGGTCGCTTTTTAGCAGATCAGTATTTAAAAAAGGTCTGGCGAATCTCAGCAATGTCGTTAGTCTGGGTCAGACAAAGCATCAGCAGAATTCTGGCTTTATAAGAGGTGAGGGTATTGACCCCAATGAAGTGATCGTGCGGGTCAAAAATCGGTTCGTCAAAAACGATTGAATTTGATACCCGTGAGCTGCGCACGATGACCACGCCCTGTTCAGCCAACGCGTCCAGTTTCTGGCGCCAGGCTTGAGAATAGTTGCCGCTCCCGGTTCCAATTACTACCAATCCGTCGCAGTCTTGTCCCAGTCGTTCCAGAACTTCAGCCGGGGCTCCAGCATAATAGACTGCCACGCCAACCTTAGGCAATGTTGAATATTCAAGCTGCGAAAACTTGGAGTGAATCGTGTGTTTTGATACCGGCCGACTGGTAATAAAGACCTCGGCGTCACGTATGTATCCCAGCGCGGCATGATCGTTCAAACTGCTGAAGGCATCAATTTTATAGTTGTTGATCTTGGCAATATCGCGCGCCGAGTAGATCGTACTGGAAAACAGGCAGACCACGCCGCAGTCATAGGTCTGATCATCTGCTGCCAGCGCAACGGCTTGGTAGATGTTGAAGGGACCATCAGCACTGGTAGCAGTTGCCGGCCGCATTGCTCCCGTCAAAACGACTGGCTTGGCAGTATTGACCGTCAAGTTTAGAAAATAGGCGGTTTCTTCAATCGTATCGGTACCATGCGTGACCACGATGCCATCTACATCATCACGAGCGACCTGCTGATTGATAACCTCGCGCAGCTGCATCCATTTCTGCTCGTCCATTTCATTGGAATCAACGCTCATTAAAGAAATCATTTCAATATTGGCCAATTTTCCTAGTTGGGGCACGCTCTTTAAGATATCAGCTACTGCTACCGTTCCTGCCCGATATTCAGTAGTTCGGCCAGCTTCGCCACTGCCGGCAATCGTCCCACCAGTTGCAATAATCACGATATTCTTCAAAATCTCACATCCTTGTTTGATTAATGGTTTTAATGATACAAGAAAGCCATGAAAATTAAAAGCCGATATTTATTTACATAATATTGTAGACGTTAATTATACTGAGTTGACCGGCTGTCTGCTTATAAATCCGTCTGATTAACAGCTAAAAATCAACAAGCCGGTTTTTCAAAATAAACATATAACAGTCTTACGCGTTTTTCTGCTGATTAAAAACCTTGATTTAACGGCATTTATGGCAGTTTAGTGTAAGATTCTTTTATCAAAAGTGTCTTACAATTAACGCTTTAGTACTAGAAATCAGCATAAAACCGGGGAATTTTAAAATTTAGCTCTCAGACGCACTGAAATTAATCTGCATGGGTAGTTGGTCGTTTAGATGCGGCTGAGCGGCGATTTTGAAAATGGGAATTTGCCAAGAATTTTAACAGTCGTTTTAGGCATTCTGACCTAGCTTATTATTGGCAGGGATCATAAAGTCAGAGACAATGTTGTCAGGAGAAAGGACGATTTAATCTGGGTCGGCCAATATGCCAAATTGATAGCTTAAATGGAGAACCGGCTGAATGATAGTTATCGGCATCTCGATTAAATATTACGTTTTGAATATTATGTAAAATAAACGCTAATAAAAAACTTCTGTCTAGCCATCGCCAGACAGAAGCTTGATTATTCATTTTGCGGCGCTTGGTTTGCCTGCTCGCTGATTTCTCTTAATGCTGCCTTTTGCTCTTTTTGATCAACGTGCGTGTAGAGATCAGTAGCCGAAGTGCCTTTTTGTCCCAATTGCTGAGAGACCAAAACCTGATCCTTGGTTACGTCATACAGCTCCGAGGCCAAAGTGTGACGCAGCTTGTGCGGGGTCAAGGGATGGCCAAATGCCGTCGAATACTTTTTAACCATTCGTTCAATGGCATTGGCAGTGATCCGTCGCGTTTTTCCTTGATAGATCGTCAAAAAGAAGGCCTGGTCCTTTTTAGTAGCCCCGTAGCGCTGAACTCGTAGATCGCGATAGTCCTGTACGTATTTGACTGCCCACGGAGCAATCGGCACGCTGTCTTTTTGGCCACCTTTACGGGTAACGTCCAACATCTGCTGCTGCCAGTTGATATCATTAACGTTGACGTTGGCGGTCTCAGAAACCCGGATTCCAGTCCCCAAGATCAAGGCAACAATCGCAATATCACGTTCCTTATTACGCCGGTATGCGGGCAATGAGCGCTTGTCGCATACTTTTGGATAACGATTTTCAATAAAATCAATAAAATCAAACTTCATCTGACCCCGATACATGTGCGCGGCCAAAGCATGGGCGCGATAGTTCAAGGTCTTGGTATCATTTAACGAATTGATTTTGAGCATGACGTTTCGCTCAAAATAGGGTTCGCCATCGTTGTTGTCAGCAGTGATCGTCAGAAACTTGAACAAGCTGCGCAGGGCATTGATTGAACGATTGATTGAGGTCGGTGAATTGACGCGTCCCTGAGCATTGGTAGTATGGCGCAGATGATCAATATAGAGCATGATGTCATCGCGACGCAGGTGTTCCAAAACTGAAGTCGGAATTTCTCGGTTTGACTTGGCATCAACCAGGCCGCTGATGCGCAGCCAATCCATAAACCGACGAATCTCAGTCAGATACTGATAGGTCGTCGTAATGGCATGATTGGTTCCAAGGCGATATTCATTAACGTAATCTGGGAGCCGCGACAGTTCCTCATCGATCAGTTTCAAATACTTATCGGCTTCCATGTGTTTCCTCTTTTCTATTTATTTCTACTATTATATAGTATCAGATTTGCCAGAAAGATTCTTGCTAAGTTTTGAGCATGGTTTGACATAAAATGCGGAAATCGGTAAAGTAAATATTGAGATTGGTTTGACCACCAACTTGTTTGATAAGGGAGTAATCTAATGATGAAGAATCAACATTTAAAACAATCGGTCTTAACGGCAGGAGTCATTGCCGGTGCGGCGTTTTTTGGCGGCGACTGGCAGGAAGTTCATGCCGATACCGTCAACAATTCCACTGCACAAATTACAACAACTAATCCAAATGCCGTAACTTCGACTACCGATGCGCAATGTGCCGTTGCCAGCGCGCAAGCCGCCGTTTCTCAAGCTCGGCAAAACGTGAATTCAGCTTCTGCCGCCGTGGTCGCGGCTTCGGCAGCAGTTAATTCGGCGACAGCTGTCCAAAGCAGCGCGGTCAGTGCAGCCAGTGTCGCACAGAGTAATTATGCCATTACCAGTGCGGTGGCTCAATCACAAATGCCATCCAGTGCTGAACAGGCCGCCGCTTTAAACGGCAGTACAATTGACATCAAAAATGCCAATTTAAGTATGTTTGACAATTCATCATCTGATGCGTCAGCCAACGTTAAGAATCAGATTGGTGAAGTCAACGTTACCGAAAACTGGCATTTCAATCAAGCAACACAGAAATACGAAATGGATCCAAGTCTCAAGGATGCTTTAACCGTCGTGCCGACACTGGATGATGAAAGCATGACGCTTGATCCTACTAAGTTGACGCAGGCTCAGCAAAGCGAAATCAGCGATTATGTGGCTGCTTTGATCAATCAGATTCGGGCTAAGTTTGGGCTGACGGCTTGGATCTACAACGACATGACCTTAGCCCAGGCGTTGGCAATCGTTAATTATGCCTATAATAGCCAAAACTGGAATACCAACGTAACCCGTGATCATAATCGCGAGCTGGTTTTTAAAACCGTTAATTATCAATACGGTGAGGGAATTGATTCCGTAAAGGCTGATTGGGAAAATATCGGTCTAATGAGTGCTAACGAAAAGCAGCCCAATGTCATCAGTCGAATCGTTAAGACCATGGGCGATTTAAAACGTGTTGCCACGGTCTCGATTTGGGATATGCTGTTTAACGATGCTCACTCGCAAAACAGCCATGCCCGAATGCTGCTGAGTACCAATACTGAATACGTTGGCGTCGCGATGGACAACTATGGAGTCTTACATATCTATGGGCTGATTCCATCGGCACTGCAAAAGGTCAATGAAACACAGACGGCTTTAGCCAATGCCAATAAAGACGTTGAAACGCAAAAAGACAAGCTGAGCGATGCAGAGAAAAAATTGAACAAAGCACAGGATGCCTTGAACAAAGCACAGGATGCGTTGGAAAAAGCCAACTTGTTGATGGCAATTGAAGCCGTCGCCAAGGATGCTAATCAGGCGTCATCCTCGCAAAGCACCACTTCCAGCACCAAGCCGTCCAACAGTAAATCGAACAAGCAGAGCAGCCTTAAAGACGTTACGGTCAAGGCAACCAGTGAGCCAACAAAGGTCAGTCAGGCTAAGCACGGCGACAGTCAGCTCTTAAGTACGTCCAACGCCATTACGACTGCTGAGCCATCAATTTTTGAACGGCTTCTGCCACAGACCGGCAATCGCAATGGCTTGGGCATGACGATTCTGGGCATGTTGATGGGGATGCTGAGCTTTGGCTTTTTAGGTCTGCGCAAGCGTCGCTATTAATCAGAATCATCATTATCGTCCTCAATCGATTGAAGGGAGGATCGCCATGTATCGCTATATCGCAACCGACGTCGATGGCACCATGCTTGACAGTCGGCACCAGCTAAATTCCGCTGCTTTGAATACGGCATTAGGCCAGCTGCAACAGCAAAACGTTTCTTGGATCGTGGCCAGTGGTGACAGCTATCGATTTTTAAAGAAGTGTTTTGCGCCTTGTCCATTGATTGACACGTTTATCTCAATCAATGGCGCGCTGATCGTCCAAAAAGGGCAGGTCGTTTTTGAAAGAACGCACGCCAAGTCACAAGTCAATGAGCTGATCAAAGCAGTCAACGCATTGCCAGTCACGCCTGACGTAATTTTGCTGACGGGTTGGAATCATACCTGGGGCACCAGGATTTCTGACATAAAAGCCTGGCCATTTGGGATCAATATCGATTTCATTGACGATCTGACTCAGGTTGACGATAAGATCTATAACGTTAATCCAATCTGGCTCAATCATCAAGTCACGCCAGACCAGATCCGCGGTTTTGCCCAACAGATGATTGAGCGCTATCCAGTTTATGCAACCTATAGCGGCTTTGGCTGTATGGACGTCTTACCTTTGGGCGTCAACAAAGCAGCCGGACTAAAAGAGCTGATTATCAATGACGATCATGATCAGCTAAAGAGTGTCGTAGCCTTTGGCGATTCGTCAAATGACCGGCAAATGCTGCAGGAAGCCGGTCTGGGGGTGGCCATGAAAAATGCCAGTCCCGATATTTTAAAGCTTGCCAACCGCATCACCAGTTATGATAACGATCATGACGGTGTGCTGCGCGAGGTTCAGTCGATTTTCAACCTATCATAATCGACAAAAACAGGCCCAGCATTGCTGCTGAGCCTGTTTTTCATTAAGCAACGTTATTTAACAAAGAATGCGGTCGGCGCCAGGGCTTGATCCAATTCTGCCGTTGTTAGACGATCACCAACCAGTTCACGAATCGGACGCTGTTCTTTTAAGGCCTTTTTAACCAGATGGCTGACGGTTTCATAGCCTAAAAGCGGGGAAAGGGCAGTCGCGGCTTCCGCGGAAGATTCAACCATCTGCCGACAGCGCGCCACGTTTACGGTAATTCCCATCAAGCAGTTCTCGTTAAGCGTCTGCAAGGCACCATTTAACAGGCGGGCATCATCAAACAGATCAAAGAACATAACCGGCTCAAAAGCGTTGAGTTCCAGCTGTCCGGCTTCGGCAGCCATGGTGATGGTTGCGTCATGACCGATCACCTGGTAGGCAGTCTGGGTTACGAATTCAGGGATGACCGGGTTGACCTTCCCCGGCATAATTGAAGAGCCGGCTTGACGCTGTGGCAGGTTTAGTTCGCCCAAGCCGTTTTGCGGACCCGATCCTAACAGGCGCAGGTCGTTGCACATTTTAGAAAGATCAACGGCCAATGACTTGTAGGCACCCGAAAGCTGAACGTATTCATCAGTGTTTTGCACGCCGTCAATCAGATCTTCACAGCCTTTTACCGGCAGCAGCGTGGCATTTTGCAGCTCAGAGATTACGTTTTTGAGATACTCATGCGTAGCAGTCAAGCTGGTGCCAATCGCCGTTCCGCCCAAAGGCACCGTCAACAGCTGATCACGGGCGGCTTTCAGACGTTTGAGGTCGCGTTCCAACAGTGAGGCATAAGCATGAAACGAGCGGCCAAACGTGGTTGGAATCGCATCTTCCAATTGAGTACGCCCCATTTTAAGCGTGGTTTGGTATTTTTCAGCCAGCTGCTTAAGCGTTGCAATTACTTTTTTCAGCGTTAGCGACAGACGATCCGTAAGCTGAATCATGGTCAGATGGCCCGCGGTTGGGTAGGTATCATTGGTTGACTGTGATTTGTTGACGTCATCGTTGGGGTTGACCAGCTGATAGTCGCCTTTTTGGCCACCTAGCAGCTCAATCGCCCGGTTGGCAACGACTTCGTTAACGTTCATGTTGGTACTCGTGCCAGCACCGCCTTGGATCGCAGGGATGGCAAATTCATCTTCATATTCCTCAAAGTGTGCCAACAGATCCTGGCAGGCTTTGACAATCGCCAATGGAACACGCTCATCATCCCAACGGCCCGCTTTTTGATTGGCGCGGGCACAGGCCAGCTTAACGCGCAGGAAGTTCTTGATCAGCTCTCGATCATTGACGCTGCTGACGGCTGGAAAGTTGCCGCGAGCCCGGACAGTATGAATGCCATAGTAGGCGGTTTGTGGGACGCTTTGAATACCAAGTGAATCGTGTTCTTTTCTCATTATTAACACACCTTTCAAAAACCAATTTGCTTTCTCTTTATGGTTTAAGACTTTATCACCAGCTGCCCAACGTGTAAACCAATTTTGGGGACAAACGAATAATCACAATTTTTGATCGATTTTAGTTGCTTAAAAAAGAAAAAACGGGCCTTTTTTATCTTTATTTTAATCATTCGTTGGATTTCTAATCAGATTCATCGTTTTAAACTAAACTAGACCAATTAAAAACAGTGCCGTCTTGAAAACAAGCTGACACTGTTTTGAGCTGTATTATTTTCCCCACAAAAAGTTGCTCAGTAGGGAATCAACCTGTGAGTTGCTGTGTAATTTACTGTGCTGAGCCCGTGCACCTTTAATTTCATGCTCAGTATACGATTTGGCAACTGGCGACACCAGATAGCGCAACGATTTGGATGAGTTGTTAGGAACCGTGCCATCAGAATTAGAGCCATCCTGCAGATTACCATAGATATTTAAGATCTTGACGCCGGTTGGATAGGTCGTTCGCAGCTTGGTCAGCTCACGATAGAAACGATTGGTTACGGCCGGCTTGCCATCCGCGGCCAGCTTTGATGATGCCTGGTTCTCGCCATTCAAGCCATTGAAATGTCCGGCAATGTCAACTTGTTTTTGCAATTTCGGCAGCTGTTGGCTGTTGGGATGATCCAAAAGGCAATACATAATGTCCATATTGCCCATTGAGTGACCAACCAGATTCATCTTTTTGAAACCCCACTTTTGCTTAGCTGCGCTCAAAACGTTGAAAGCCCACTGTCCATCAGTATGATAGTTGGTTTCCCGTGGGTTTTCATAGTTGACTTCAATAATCGGATTAATGGCGTTGGCCTTGATCTGACCATGGAAGGTAACCTTGCCAGTACGGTCGACATTTGCCCAGATAATCGTATTGGTCGCTCCAGCTCGTTTGGCCGCGTTAGCCATGTGTTCTTCAGCATGGCGGCTGCTGCCATAGCCATGGAAAAAGAAGGTCGGCGTCTTTGATTGAACGAATTGCTGAGCTGCCTGGGCTCGCTGCCACCAGCAAAGTCCACCGCCAATTACTGCCAATACCAAAATCGTCAGCAGCCACCGCCACTTTTTCAAAAGAAATTCGTGCATCTTCAAGTCCCCCAATTTGAATTTCTTTTAGCATAGCGGTTTTTAATTATTAAGTAAAATAACTTTTACTGATAGTAGGATACGAATTTTTAATCGTAGTAAAACGGGATGACTATTGCTGCTCATTGCCCTTGACAAAGCCAATCATCAGCCCGCCCTGTTCAGCATAAAAACTGCATAGTCCGCGGCATTCGCCAATTACTACGTTGGCATGGGGATACTCAGCCAACAGCAGCTTTTGAAACTGTTCGGCAGCTGCTCGATTCTGCACGTGATCGATTCTGACCGCGCCGCCTTGATAGCCTTTTTGTTCCATCTGGCTGATCAGGGTTTGGCAGCATTTCTTCGGACCACGTGCCTTGGTCAGCATTTTAAAGCTGCCTTGATCCGCCGTACCGATCACGCGCAGGTTCATCAAGTGTGCCACTTTAGCCAATACGGGACTGATCCGACCGTTTGCCGCGAGATTATCCAGTGAACCCAGTGCAAAGATCAGCTCAACTTGCGACATAAATTCATTTAAAGCCATCACGACCCGGTCAAACGACAGGCCGCTATTGATCAGCTCAGCCAGTTTTTCAGCCATTAAATGCATTGCCGGTCCAGCCGAAAGCGAGTCAAAGACATGAATCTTAGCAGCGGGATGCGACTCAAGATAAATTGCTGCGGCTTGCTGAGCGGTACTATAGCTGCCCGACATTTTGCCAGTAATCGTCAAGACGTAGATTTCATCAGCATCCCCATAAGCGGCCAGCCACTGGGCCAGATTAGGACATGAAGAGGCGGCTGGCTGGCTCGTCTGCTGCAGGGCGGCTGTGAAAGCGGGCAGGTTGAGGGCTTCATCGTCAGACCAGACTTGATCTTCAATTGTCAGGGTGAGCGGAACATTAACGCATGCAACGTTTTTGATGGATTTTTCCAGCAGGTTGGCGCCGGAGTCAACGACGATCTTTTTCATTAATAGTTACCTCGATTACATTAGCGGTTTTTCGAAAACTCTTTACTTGAAGTTTAGTTGATCCAAATTCCAACGTCAAGTTTTTTAAAAACCGGAAAGAGAATATAAGATACTATTAGTTTAATTATCAAGCCTGAGCTATAATATTTTTAATTGATTTGTGAAAGGAAACCATGATGACTAAGAGAGAAGAAAGAATGGCCCAAGACCTGATTGATTTTAAACTGCCGCGCTATCAAGAGTTGCCTAACGTTGGCCTTTATCTGGAACAGACGACCAATTATCTGAATCAGTGCCTCAGTCCATTAGGCGACGTTAAGCTGACCAGCTCCATGATCAGCAACTATGTCAAGCATGGTTTGATCTCGCGGCCGCAAAAGAAGCTTTATCAAACAGAGCAGCTGGCCGAGCTGATGTTTATTGCCGTGGCTAAAAATGTCCTGCAGCTGGATAATCTAAAACTGGCAATTCGGATTCAGCGACAAAGCTATGACACGCAGACGGCCTATGACTATTTTTGCGAAGAGCTGGAAAACGTTTTGAGATATGTATTTGGCTTGCAAAACGAACTGGCCGTAGTTGGACATGACGATACCGAGCAAAAACACATGCTGCGTAACCTGATTATGACGGTCAGCCACAAAGTCTATCTCGACAAGTATTTTCAGACATTATCAGCTGGCGAATCAGTGCTCTCATCGCCCAAACAGTCACAACAATAGCGTCATGATAGTGAAACAGGCGGTCATTTGGCGTTAATGGCAACTAAAAACTTCTCAAGTTGGACTATTATGCAAAAAATGCAGTTCAAGCAATCGTCAAAAGTTACAAAGCATCGATCCGGTACCGTTTTGGAATTCACGCGGGGGATCGATCAAGCACTGCCGTAATCATCAAAAAAGCGCTGAATCATCCTTGAGACGGGTAATTCAGCGTTTTAATTATTTCCATAAAAACTTAATTACGGCAGTCTGTACTTGCGGGTTGCGCGTCAGCTGATCATGACCTGCACGCGTGCCCTTGACTGCTTGTTCTTGATAACTCTTGGCTCGTGGCGTTACCAAATATTTCAGCGCGCGTGATGAGCTATTGGCAATTGTTCCATCTGAATGATTAGCTCGATTGCCGTAGATGTTTAAGACGGCGCTTGACTTGGGGTAGGTCTTTTTTAAGCCAAGCAGCTCATGATAAAGCATGTTCATATGATAGGGGCGGCCGTTTTTCATCAGCTTTGAATCAGCGTTTGGCTGAATATGCGTGCCGTTAAATGGACCAGCAATGGCAACCTGTTTGGCAAGGCTTGGCAGCTGACCAGCATCGGCATATCTCGTCAGGCAGTTCAGCAGACCCATATTACCAGTACCAATTCCCACCAGGTTCATGGTCTTAAAATGCCATTTAGCCCGTGCTTGTTTGATAACTTGATATGACCATTGCGCAGTTTTAGAATAGCTGCCTTCATGCTTGGCAAACTCGACTTCGATTACGGGCGCCGTTTCTTTTGTCAATTGTCCGCTTAGCCTGACCTTTCCTTGAGCACTGACCTTGGCATGCAAAACGCTTAGCTTCACGCCGTCTTTTTGCGCGGCGGTAACTAATGGCGTCTCGTCACGCTGACTGCCGGTTCGATCATGAAAAATAAACGTTGCTGAATTCGTAGCCGCACGTGCTGGAATCGTCAGCATCATCATTCCCAGTATGATTCCTAAAAGCAGGCTCCATTTCTTTTTCTGCATCCCACTGCCTCCCAATTTAATTAACTTCTATTATATCGTTAAACGGCGTGATTTGACTAAACAACCGGTTTGCATCTAGAATTTAGTTATTTAATCAGCTACCTGGCATGGGAAGCTGAATTGATCGAACATGACTTAAGAAAGGCGGGTGATGCAATGCTCAAGCAGGCATCGACCAACAAAGTAAGACTGCTGGATCTGTTGATGATCACGATCGGCTGCGGCATTTATGCACTGGGATTCGTTAAGATCAATATTGCCAATCGATTAGCGGAAGGCGGGGTTACCGGGATCTCTTTGATCATCTATCATCTATTTCATGTTGATCCTTCCATTTCGACTTTTTGCATCAATATTCCACTGATCGTCATCGGCTATCGGCTGTTGGGACGGCGCGCTTTGATCTATACCGTCTATGGCACCATTTGGCTATCAGTATGGATCTGGATTTGGCAGCGCGTCCCATTCACCCTGGATATTCAGCATGACCTGTTTATTTCTGGGGTCTTAGCTGGTCTGATCGGCGGCTTTGGCTCAGGAATCGTCTACCGTTTTGATGGTACGACGGGTGGGTCAGATGTCGTCGCACGGATGTTTGAAAGGCATCGCGGCGTTCCCATGGGGCGTTCGCTTTTAATCTGTGACGCGATCGTTTTAACGGCATCGCTTTCCTATATCGATATCCGTAAAATGATGTACACGCTGTTAGCATCCTATGTCTTTTCCAAGGTGGTCAATTTTACGCAGGCTGGTTCCTATCCTGCACAAGGTTTCATCATTATCTCGACCCAAACCGAGGAGATCAGCAATCAGATCATATGGCAGCTGGAACGGGGCGTCACGCTGCTGAAAAGCGAAGGTGCCTATTCGCATCAGCCAGGCCAAGCCGTCTATTGCGTAGTGGCCTCTGAAGAAGTCGTGACCTTGAAGCGCTTAATCAATGATATCGATCCGCATGCCTTTATTACTACGTTTGACATCGCCAGCGTGGAAGGCGAGGGCTTTACCTATGATCTGCCTAATCGGTCGCATTAACTGCATTCTCCTAGAACCGGCATGAGTTTTAGGAGATTTTTTTGTTTTGGTTTATACTGATCATATCAACAATAAAGAAGGCGTTAAATTATGCAGACGATTAAAATTGGCGCAACAAATTGGGAAGTCTCAAACGTTGCCTTAGGGATCATGCGGATGGGGACACTGCCCGTTGCTGAGGCTGTTAAGACGCTTCAGGCCGCTCATGAAGCTGGCATCAACTTTATCGATTCCGCTGACATCTATGGCCGTGATCCCAAACTTGGTCGCGGCTCATCCGAAATTCATTTTGGCCAGGCACTCAAGCAAAGTGGGCTACGACGAGATGATTTCTACATTCAATCCAAGGCTGGGCTGTTTGCTGATGAAACGGGCCGCATTACGCGCTATGACTCTTCTAAAAAGCATCTGCTGGCTGCCGTGGATGGCATCTTAAAACGAATGGGCATTGACTATCTGGATTCTTTCTTGATTCATCGTCCTGACCCATTGATGGATCCTGAAGAGGTTGCCGAAGCTTTTGATGAGCTGCAAAAAGCCGGCAAGGTAAGGCACTTTGGCGTTTCCAATTTCAACCCGCAACAGATTGAACTGCTGCAGCAGGCCTGCTCCCAGCGGCTGCTGATCGATCAGCTGCAGTTTTCAATCATGCATACGGGGATGATTGATTTTGGTCTGCATACCAACATGACCGATCAAGCCTCGCTCAATCATGATGGGGGACTGTTGGAGTACACGCGGCGCAAGCAAATGACGATTCAAACCTGGTCGCCGTTTCAATATGGTACATTTGCGGGAACCTTTATCGACAATGAGGAGTTCCATGAATTAAACGTGGTGTTAAAGCAGCTTGCCGATAAGTATCATGTTTCTAAAAATGCGATCGCGGTTGCTTGGATTCTCAAACATCCCGCAAAAATGCAAGTGCTTTTGGGGACGATGAATCCGCAACATATTATCGATAGTGCTCAAGGCAGCGAGATAACCTTGACCAACCAGGAATGGTACGATATCTATCTGGCAGCCGGCAACTCACTACCATAAAGGAGAATTGAATTGAGCAAACAGATTACGATTGGCATGATCGCACATGTTGATGCCGGTAAAACAACGCTGTCTGAGGCCCTGCTTTATCAGACGGGAATCATTCGCCGTCTGGGACGTGTTGACAATGGGGATGCTTTCCTGGATTCCGATCAGCTTGAAAAAAAGCGTGGCATTACGATTTTTTCCCACCAGGCCAAGCTTGAGTATGACGACCTGTCCATCACGCTGCTGGATACCCCTGGCCACGTTGACTTTGCCGCTCAGACTGAACAGGCGCTGCGGGTTTTAGACTATGCGGTTTTGGTAATTTCAGCAACCGATGGCGTTAAAGGCTATACCAGAACGCTTTGGCAGCTGCTGACTGAAAACCGCGTTCCGACTTTTATCTTTATCAATAAAATGGATGCTGATACGGCTGATGGTCAGGCTGTCCTTAGTCAGCTGCAGACTGAGTTGGCGCCAGGCTGTTTTGCATTGACGGATTTTAATGGCAATCTTAAACCATTTGATCATGAAGAACTGGCCATGCAAGATGATGATGCACTGTTAGAATACCTGGATCAAGGTCGGCTTTCAGATGAGCGGATTCGGCAGATGATTCAACACCGGCAGCTTTTTCCCTGCTGCTTTGGTTCAGCATTAAAGCTGCAGGGGATCGATGCCTTGCTGGCTTCACTTGCTCAATGGACTCAGCCCCGTGAATTTCCCAGCGAGTTTGCGGCGCGGGTGTTTAAGATCTCACATGATGAACGGGGTGAACGCTTAACCTGGGTGCGGGTGATGGGCGGCAGTCTCAAGGCAAAGACTGCGATTTTACCGGATCAAAAAGCCAATCAGCTGCGGGTATACAATGGCAGTAAGTTTACGATTGTCAATCAGGTTGCATCAGGCGCTACCTGTGCCATTGCCGGACCAACGACAACCTATCCGGGGCAAGGGCTGGGAAAGCTTAAAGACGACACGCAGACGCTTATGCAGCCCGTGTTGAGCTATGCGGTAGACCCGAAAGAAAATGACGTTCACCAATGCTTAAAAGCCATGCAGACGCTGGCTGACGAAGATCCACTGCTGCACGTGGTCTGGAATGAGCAGCTGCAGGAGATTCGCGTTCAGATCATGGGGACCGTACAGCTCGAGATTATGCAGCAGCTGCTTTTAGAACGATTTGATATAGACGTCGACTTCATCAAGGGCGGCATTTTATATCGCGAGACCATCACCGCGCCAATTGAGGGAGTCGGCCACTTTGAGCCATTGCGGCACTATGCCGAAGCCCATCTCTTGCTGGAACCGGCCAAGCGGGGAGCGGGGATGCGCTATGCCAGCCAATGCAGTATCGACGTGCTAAATAAAAACTGGCAGCATCAGATTATTACCAGTCTGGAGCAGACCAGTCCCAAAGGCGTTTTGATCGGTGCCCCGCTGACTGATGTCAAAGTAACGCTGGTCGGCGGCCGCGCGCACGTTAAACATACTGAGGGCGGGGACTTCCGTCAAGCTGCCAGTCGCGCGCTGCGGCAGGGACTGATGACTTTAAAAGCTCGACAGCAATGTCAGCTTTTAGAGCCGTGGTATCGTTTCCGCCTAATAGTTCCAAGTACTCAGGTTGGTCGCGCGCTTAACGATCTGCAGCGGATGCATGGCGAGGTTGACCCGCTTGGTGACCAGACGACTGACAGCGTTTTGCTGACCGGTCTGGCGCCAGTTGCCCAAATGAGCGACTATGCCACGGTGCTGCGCGGCTATACGCATGGCCAGGGACAGTTGGAGTGTCTACCGGCTGGCTATCGACCATGTCATAATGCTGACGAGATCATTCAGCAGGCGGACTATCTGCCGACTGCCGATCTGGCTAATACGCCGGATTCGGTTTTCTGCGCGCATGGTGGCTATCCAGTCAAATGGGATCAGGTTCCGCAAACCATGCATTGTGACTACTACTGCGACTTTATGCATGGATGAACGTAATCACACCATTAATTGATCTATTATCTTAAAAAGGCCTCAGCAAACACGCTGGGGCCTTTCTGCTTACTTATGATAGTGATACTTTAGTTGGATAATTTGAATAGCCGTTTCAGTTACCGCTGATAGTGATACTTTAGTTGGATAATTTGAATAGCCGTTTCAGTTACCGCGTATACCATGCGATGCTCGTCATTAATTTTTTAGACCAAAAGCCTTGCAGATCATGTTGTAAAGGCTCTGGCTTTCCCAATTCGGAAAAGGGATGCCTAATTGTATCACCGATCAGCTTGTCAATACGTGTAGCCATTGATCGGTTGGCCTTTTTCCATTCCAAATATTCTTCCCAAGCATCTGCTGTAAAAACAATATTCAGCTTATTCATGACTGTTTAAGCTCTCAAATTCTTCTAGCGTTAAAAAATGTTCCTGCTTGCCGAGCTGTTCAATCGAATGCTTTAAAGCAGCCCTGTTCGCCTCGCTTTTTAGCAGATAGTTAGTTTCTTGCCAAGAGTTGTACTCTTTTTCAGAAATCATTACAAAATTCTTATTTTCTGGTCTTGCAACCAAAACCGTATCACCATATTCAACTATATCATCAGCATACTTCTTGAAATTTTTCCGCAATTCTCGTGTCGTTACAGCTTCAATCATGGTCATTCACCACCTTGGTTTAATCATAACGTTTGTGTATACAAAATAGTACACTTTTTATAATCATCATAGTTTTCAGCGACCACTGCAGCTAAGCTATCAATGCCTTTGCTGCCTTTGCGCAGGGTTGTTATGGTGTGCTTACGGATGAATGGACAACTACTGATAAATAAAAAGCTCTCTGCCGGGGCTATTTACCTGAGCAGGGAGCTTTGTCATCTTTGCAACGTACCATCGCGGCAGTCTGACTGCTTGAGCTGGTCTAATCGTGCTGATCCAGCCAATCCTGCAGTACTGCTTGATATTCCAAAGGCTTTTCGACAAACGACATATGCCGCGTGCCGTTAAACAGATGCCATTGCGAATTGGGCAGGGCGTCGGCCATCGTCTTGGCAACCAGGGGCGTGCAAAGGTCGTTGGTCCCACTGGTGATCAGCGTTGGCACGTATAGACTGTGCAGCTTGGCGGTATAGTCATAGTCCTTGAGATTGCCAGTCGGCGTAAACTCATTGGGTCCCCAGGCCGTTTGATAGGCCAGTTCGCCAACGTTTTTCTCGCGCCACAGATATTCAGGAGCATTCTCATCAGGTGCTGCCGCCGCGTGCAGTTCCATAAATCGGGTATTGACCCGCTGATAGGCATCACCAGTGAAATCATCGGCAGCTTCAGCTTGAGCAATGATTTCCTGATCTTCCTTGCTCATAAAACTGATCAAACGGTGCTGTTCTTGACCCCATAATTGGGCATCAGAAAGGGTACTTGAAAGAATCAGGCTCTTAATTCCAGCCGGCATTTCATCACAAAGATACATGATTGCCAGCATTCCGCCCCAAGACTGGCCCAACAGCAAGACTGGCCCAACAGATGGATCCGATCCAGATGCAGCCGTTCCCGCAGATTCTTTAGTTCCCGCAGCCAGGTCGCAGCCTGATAGACCTGGGGATGATCGGGCATTGAGGAAAGGCCGCAGCCAATTTGGTCGTACATGATCAATTGCCGCTGATCACGCTCTGCCAGCTCATCTAAAGCCTCAAAGTAGTTGTGTGTCGAGCCCGGCCCGCCATGCAGCAGCAGTAAAGGTGCCTTATCGCTGGGCTTGCCAACGATCCGATAATAAGTTCGGTAAGGGCCAAAAGGGATAAAGCCGTCTTTAATCATTAAGATCACTCCTCAAAAACGAATTGACTGCTTTTATTCTAAGATTCATTTTGTTCAGTGACAAGCCGCAGTTAAAGATTGAAATAGCTGAGATGCTAACCAAGGGAATGTGGTTGGCTGGGCAAAAGCTTGGTCATGTTGTACCAGACTTCGCCGGCATGCGCTGACGCCGCGATGCCTTGATTAACATAGCCGTTTTTCTCATAAAATGGCACGCGATCCAGTAAACAGGTCAGCGCGACGTGATGCCGCTGGTTTTGAATTGACCGTTTTTCTATGGCTTGCAGCAGGCTGGAGCCAATCCCTTGACCACGATAATCAGGATCAACGGCAATCGTTTGAATCATCTGGTTGCCGCCAGGTTGAGCGCGATTTTGCACGTTAGCTTCATACATCCAGTCTTCAATATATTTAAAACGCGCATCAACGACTGGACCGACGATAAAGCCAACGAGCTGATCGGCGTCGCGTGCTGCCAGAAACGTATCGGCAAGCTGATTGATCCGTGCCTGATACTGAGCAGCAGTTCCAGCTTCGGCCTCGTTAAAGCCAAGTCGTTCAATACGCAGGATGGCTGGCAGGTCTTGGGGATCAACGGCAGTAATTTTAATCATGGCAAACTCCTTAGTTAGATAGATCATGTTAAATATAGATAAATATAGGCATCCAGAACAGTTTTAAAATATAAACGCATTAAAACTAAAATTTTAATGCTACTTTCAAAAAACAGAGAGAACCAGCTACCTTAAAAATGCCCGCCAAGTTTTAAACAGCTTGACGAGCATTTTTTAGCTAATCATCGGTCTCGACACTGATCACCTTTTTGTTGACAGCATTGATTTTAACTTCGGTTTTTTGATGACCGTCAACCACGTCAACTTGCCAGATCGTTTGACCATCATCGGTTTCCAGCGTCCATTCGCGGCCTTGACCAGATTTAGCAGCTTTTTCGGCTAACTGATTGGCTTTTTGACGACTGATGACCTGATTAAGCTTGATTGCCGTCTCATGGTCGTCAGCATCAAGTTTTTCAGTTTTGGCAGCTGACAATTTGCCAGTCTGTGCATCGATCTTAGCTGAGTATTCTTTTTGCGAATCAAAGCCGGAAATCTCGTACTGATAACGATTATGGTGCTTTTCCAGACTGATTTCGCTGATCTTGGCCTTGGCATATTTTTGCTTGAACTTAGCCAAAGCTTGTTTTTCGTTCAGCTTAATGGTCTGCGCAGCCTGGGCAATTGGCGACGATTTGGTGGTAGCGGCAATTGTACCTCCTGATACCGCGGTCGCCAGCAAAACGGCGGCTGCCAAACGGGTTATCATGCGCGTCATCATTCTTCCTCCTTTGGCTGTTTTAAACTAATTGCTGAAGACAACATCTTTAACTTAATTATACAAAACCGGCGCTGGCTTTTAAATAACCGTGCCTCAGTCATCTGACGGGTTATGGCAGCTATTTTTCGATGATTTCGTCGTTATTGAACTCTTTATTCTGACCATTGAAGACCAGCCAGTCGTTTTTCAGTTTCATGCGCACCAGCTGCCTTAAAATCCGTGTTTCAGAATATGGCAGCGTTTCACGGTTGCTTTCGTTGAGCAGACGCAGCAGCCGGTCAATTTCAAAAAAGATGCGCAGATCCAGCGACTTTTCGCCTTTGTCCAGTTCTGCAAAGTGATCCAGTTCGTGGCGCAGCTTTTCAAACGATGGCTGCTGTGAATCATCGGTACCAAAACAGCGATGCTCATAAAACGCCAGAATCTTTAAGTTCATACGGTTGCGGATTTTTTCCAGGTCAGCTGCCGTCCAGCGCGGATTGTCGATTGCCTCAAATAATGCCTTGCGCCAGGCTGATTCACCATGAAAGGCAATGCGATGCGTGTTGCGGACGATCTGCCAGCTAACCGTAATTGCGACCAGAGCAATCAAAATACTCAAGATCTGCAGTAGAATTCCCATTTTCTTTCAACCCCTTTTAATTTATTATAGCCGGTTATGAAACTAGTGATTCGCTTAAATTAATGCTAGAATTGCCGTGAAGTTTAAGAAAAAGGCGTTGATAGCATGTGTACGGCAATCAGTTTTACAACCAGACAGCGGCATCGCTTTGTCGGGCGCACGATGGACTTTCCAACCCGCTCCACGCCATGGCAGCTGGGATATCTGCCAATCGATTATCAATGGCAGAGTCTGCCGGAATGCGACTCATTTGCCAACGATTACGCGATCTTAGGCGGGATGCGCAAAATCAATCACCACTATCTGATTGGCGATGGCTTGAATTCGGCGGGCTTATGGGCAGCTGAGCTATATTTTCCCGGTCCGCAGGTTTATTATGACCATCCCCAAAGCCATCATCTGAATCTGTCGCCACAGGACTTGATCGGCTGGCTGCTGGGCACGCACGCATCAGTTGCCGAAATCGCTGCAGAATTGGACTCGGTAGCACTAAATGGCGTAATCTGGCACGATCATGACATCGTCCATCCATTTCATTGGCTTTTAAGCGATGCCACTGGTACCTATCTGATCGAGCCTACCCAGCTTGATTTAAAGATTCAGCCCATCCAGCTGGGTGTCTTAACCAACAGTCCCTGCTATGCAAAACAGCATCAAAAACTGACTGACTATCTAGGAATCGATCAAGCGGCCAGCGATGCCGAAATAATCATGGCGATTCGCGACTCCAAAACTCCCCCACCCTTAAAGAGAACGCCCACTTCGCGTTTTATCAATGCCTCGCTCAATCTTTGGCAAACATCCCCTATTGAGGATCAGAAAGCTATCAAGCAGGGAAACGAGCTTTTAAAACAAGTCGTGCTTGATCAATTGGCAGGTCATGAGGTTTATACTCATTATCTAGAGATGGTAGACGTTCAAACCCAGACCAGTTATTTTTATGATCTGACCGCGCAGCAACGATTGAAACAGCGGCTGCCAGATTTAATGGTGCGTTTTGATCAGCCGTATCTGTTTGAAAGCTAAATCAAAAAAGCGTCTGGCGGGCTGCCAGACGCTTTGGTTTTGATTGAATGTTTTCTTAAATGCTGTACTGCCCCATAATCGCCATTTCATCCAGAACCTCGCCAATCGTGGCCTCATGCAGCTCGGCATATCTGGGTGCTCCCATCAGCCCATCATCCAGATAATAATCAATAATGTTGCGATAGCCTTCCCCTGGCTGGACTAAAGGATTACGCTCAATCTGAATGCGCGATTCACGGGTCAGTGGCGGATACTGCCCACGATAGTTTTCATCAAAGATTGCCCGATTCAAGTCGTTGATCATCACGTGATAGTTGCAGATCAACCGGTGCTGATTCATTTTAGCCAGGTCCTTTTTATAAACGTGCTTTTCTAAATACTGCAAAGTCTGCGATGCCACTTTTGGGTCCCATTCTCTTACAAAAGACTGGCCTTTGCGTACCTGCTTAATGGCTTTCTTGGTTGCATCGGTATGCTTACACACTTTTTTGAGTTTCTTTTTCGGCAAGACAACGATGATTGATTCTAAAAGCTGCCAATCTGCTCCGGTAAGTGTCACGTAGATCCCTTCTTTACTTAATTTCAATCATAGTCTTATAAAACTTAAAGTATTATAACATGCTCAAAGTCAAATGGGCTTCAAAATAATTTAATCAATCTTTGATTACGGTCATCAATGCTTAGTAAGCCGGCTGGGCGCTCCTTATATAAGGGCGCTCTTTTTTTATGACTTAATGAGAACTTCACTGTAAGACATGCTGGCGATTTTAGGTGCAAGCTGGTTAAGTCGGGATGCCGTAAAAGAAAGCCAAATGATTTAATTCAGTTCAGTCCTGCACATAATTTTACATAAGATATCATATCGTCAATAAATTATCGGGATAATAAAGTGCTTGTCGGTATCCGCAGTCTGGTCTGATCAGTTATAATTAAATAAATTAATATTGGGAGGAACCTTATGACCACTGTCTATATTGTTGGCCTGCTATTGATAACCGTTGTGGCAGCCAACATCATTCATCTGCTCTGGCCGGTTTTGCCATTGGCGATTTATCAGATCCTAGCCGGCATCATGCTGAGTATCTTGCCGATTGATACGCATGCCATCGTTTTAGAGCCGGAGATTTTCATGCTACTGATTATCGCGCCATTAATGTTTAACGATGGCCAAAACGTTTCCTTTCGCCAGCTTTCGCAAAATATTCGCCAGATTCTGTCAATGGCAGTCGGCCTGGCCGTTGTCACGGTAATTCTGGTTGGTGGCGGCCTCAAGCTGGCTTTACCGCAGCATTTCACTTATGCGCTGGCCTTCATGCTGGCGGCCATCATTACGCCAACGGATGCCGTCGCGGTTAAGTCTTTGACGACCAATGTTGAGATGCCGAAAAACGTTAATGAGACTCTGGAATACGAATCGCTGTTCAACGATGCTTCCGGACTGGTCTTGTTTAGTCTGGCTACCGGGACATTGACTTCTGGGGAATTTTCGCTGGGCCATGGCGTTTTAACCTTTTTGTACGTGTTCTTTGGCGGGATTATTTTCGGCTCGCTAATGGGTTGGATGCTGATCGCACTGCGAACGACGCTGATGCGAACTCACGTCGATATCGGTTCGATCGTCATTCCAATCAACGTCATGACTCCATTTGCCGTCTACTGGCTGGCTGAGGAAATGCACCTTTCAGGAATTCTGGCAGTCGTGGCAGCCGGAATCGTGCACAGTATCTTGTATGACCAGCTGCGGCTCACTTCTTCGCGCGTGCAGAACGCTACAACGACGCTTTGGAATATTATTGCCAGTCTGTTAAACGGTTTTGTGTTTGTGCTGCTGGGGGTTATGCTGCCAGAAGTCGTTCGCCAGACTTTGACCGCCACGATTTTGAAACTGGCCCTCTTAGCACTGGGCCTTTACCTGGCAATGAGCTTGATTCGCTATCTATGGGCACGTTTCAAATTAGTCGACATGCATTCCACGAATCCGAAACGTGACGGTCTGCTGCTCGCTTTAGGCGGAATTCACGGTACGATTACGCTGGCAATGGCCTTTTCCATCCCCGTGCTAACCGAAAGCGCGCAGCTGGCAACCCGCAATCAGCTGATTCTTTTGGCCGCCATCGTCATTTTGATCAGTCTGACGGTCGGCACATTGGCCTTTCCGCGTCTGCTGCCAACCAAGACTAAGAACTATACCAACGATGAGTTTCAAGATCAGCTGATTCATACCGTGCAATATGCAATTGATGAACTAAGCGAATCGCCAGAAAACAAAAAAGAACAGGCGCTTTTGATTGACCAGCTGAGCAGTCAGATGACGCTGACCTTTAAGATCAATCGCAACGTCTATGATCGACTTGCCAGTCAGGCGCGCGGCGTTGAAATGCAGACCCTGGCTGAGCTGCGCGAAAATGGCGTCGTCACTGCCAAAGAAGAGCAGGTCTATAACCGCATGATTGGCCGCGATGCCTTAATGCACAGTCAGCATGGCCTGTTTGCCTTTTTAAGAATCTGGCATTACCGGTTTAAGTGGAAACGTTTGAGTCATAAGCTGCATAAGCATCATCCCCAGACGTTTGCACAACTCCAGAAAATCCACGACGATAAAACCTTACAGGACAAATCCAAGGCCGTTCGTCAGCAGTACTTTGATCGGCTGGAGTCAATCTTTAACATGACCATGACCGATGTCAACGAGTTTCTCGACGAGGTGCAGACGCCCGACAATGTGCATGAAGTCGCGATGGTTCGCCGCATGTATCTGAATCGCCAGCAGACTTTGGATCGTTTCCATTCCCGAGGCGAAATGGACATCAACGTTTTACGGACATTAGCCATTAAGGCGTTTCAAGATGAGCACAGCTATGTTCAGCAACAGGCTGCCGCTGGGGTAATCTCTAGTGATCTGGCCAACGCATTGAATGAGCACATCTCAAACGATCAATTGGTCTGCATCCAATCATTTGAAGACTAGTTATAAGCGCGACGTCTCAAATCCGTGTTACATCAAATTTTTTTAATGGGATGTCAGATAATATAACTAAGATGATGATTAGGCCGCGTTCAGTTGGTGCTTTTTAGCCAACAAACCGGCTGGGCGCTCTTTTTATTAGCTCACGGTATCGTACTGTGGGCTTTTTGTTTGCTTTTGACTTTTGGCTATTCAAAAAACCTCCTATAGATGAGTTTCCTCAAGGATAGAAGGTCCATAACCATGGTGGATTTATATCGACTTTAACTATCAGTGGTCAAAGCCAGTCTTTAAGACAGCTAGTCGCATTGATTGCTGACCAGATAAATCAAAGAAGCATCTCTTTGTGCATGACCATTAAAAATCAGCGGCCGGTCTGCCATTTGATAGCGATTCGTTTTTAAGATTGCAATTGGCTGCGGTTTCGAGGTTGGATTGGTAACCGTAACTTGATAAGTACCGACACCTAAGTCTTGGCACAGATGTTGCGAATCGCCATGACGCGTTAATTGCCATTTCTGCCTGGTCTGCAGATTCTGCAGCTCGACATTGAGATCGGTATTGGCATAGGTCTGAACAGAGATCCGGCTGCCGGCTGCTAGGAGTCTGATCTGCTGCGAAACGGTCTGACGTGGTGCCAAAAACGTTGGGCGCGCGTGATACTGCATGGAGAGCTGTGAACGCTGGGCAGCTACAATACTGGTATTGCTGCCAGGCAGGCCTTGATTCCATGCCAATAACAACACCCCGAACAAGACAATCACCGATGCAACTGGCCGCGGTAGTTTTAGCCATTTCAATTGCACTACGGGAACCGAAGCCGGCTTGGTCAGCATCAGAATCATAAACAGCAGCGGTAAAATCGCCTGTCCATAACGCGGCTCAGCTTCCCAAAGCAAGGCATGAAAGCCAAGATACCCCAGTGCCGTCATTACCAAAAGCATTAAGACGGTCTGCCGATCATCATGCTGCTGGGGCCGCCATTTCCATAAGCGCATAATGGTCAGCAGATACAGACAGATTGCTGCCGAGCTCATCATCAATACCGCCAGCTCATGCCAATGATCGGCAAATCTTAGATACCAGGCAGGAGCATTTTTGAAGCCGCCATTATACCATTCCGTCATCTGACTGACATCCAGCAAGATGCCATCTTTAATGATGACCTGTCTGCCGATACCAGCTGCCCCCATGTCAGCAAGGCGTTTTTTCAGCACTTTTTGATCGACTTTTTGCCGCGCTGCAAGATCTTTTTGCTTGATGTTGCGGATAACGTCAGCTGAGCTGTAGGTTCCCTGCGTCCGTTCATTCATCCCCATCGTTACCCAAGCAATCGTTGGGAATTTATAAGCATCGTTTTGCTGAAAATGCGCGGCCCGGTCAATCCCAGCATGAGCAGGTACGCTTAAGGCAACGCCCAGGATAATCGCGCCCATGGCCAGTTTCAAAGAGCGCTTTGGCCGCATGAGCAGCACCGTCAGCAAAATTGCTGGCACCAGTACGATCAGATTGGCTTTGATCAGCATCCCCAATCCAGTCAGTCCACTCAGCAGCAGACCACGGATCCATTTTTGCCGATGACTGAAATTTGACCAAAAGATCAGCTGCCGAAAAATAATCAATAAAATCAACATATTTGGCAGATCAGTATAGAAGACCTGCAGATAATACGTGTAGGCAAACGGGGTCAGCATCAAGAAAGCTGCCAGACCCAGCACGACTTTTTTTCGGTGCGTCAATTGCCAAGCCGTCAAAAGCGTTAAATAAATAAAGCCGTCAAGCAGTATCAGCTCTAAAAGATTGACGCCCCAGTTCACTGAAAGACCCAGCCAGTTGGTAATCATCAGCCAGCGTGACAGTAGCCAGGCAATTGGTACGTTTTGCGAATAGCGCCAAAAGTAGGTGATGTTCCAGTCATAGTTGCCGCCAGCCATTTGAGCAGCCTGCGCCAGCACCCGAAACGGATCGTGATAAACCGTCACGGGCAAAAAAATTAAAATCAGCAGCTGGGTCAAAATCAAAGCACTCCCCAAAAGGCCAAGCAAGATCTTAAAACGGCGTGCCGAAAGTCTTTCTAAACGCGCAGCCGGTTGGACCAGGATCCACAATAGTGCCAAAACGGCTGCCGTCAATAAAATCTGGTATTGCCAGTTGGTCGGACGCGGCATTAAGACACAGGCTGCCATGCCAATCATCAGCGCCAGGCATAAGATTCGCTGCCAAACGCGCATTTTTACCCCTCCTACTCTATTTTAAATGCTGATCAACGATAAAGAGTGGTCGGTGCTTGACTTCAACCAACACCTTGCTCAGATACTCGCCAATTACGCCAATGCTCATCAGCTGAACGCCGCCGATAAAGTCAACGCCCCAGACCTGATTCAACAAATCATCTCTTGAACAGGCTTGATCGCGGTTCTTGGCCAATGCCAGCAGCAGTGCGTACTCACGCGGCGTCAATGACAATAGGCCCGTTCCTCGCTGCACCCGCTTTGTATCGTCATCAATCATCAGATCGCCAATCTGATAGGTCGAGCTGGTCGCGCTTGGCTTGGCGGACTGGCCGTGTCTTAAGGCAACCTCAATTCGTGCCAGCAGTTCTTCGATTTCAAATGGCTTGGTGATATAGTCGTCGGCCCCGCCAGTCAGCCCCGCTACCTTATCGCCAATGTAAGACCGCGCCGTCAGCATGATGATCGGTACCTGGCTTTCGCGGCGAATATGACGCAGTACCGAAAAGCCATCGATTTTAGGCAGCATCCAGTCCAAAATAATCAGGTCGATCTACGTTTGATACTGAGCAAAACAATCCAGCGCCTGTTTGCCATCGCTGGCTAAAATTACCTGCATTTCGGAGAATTCCAATTCGGTTTTTAATGAATCGGCCAAACCGGGTTCATCTTCAACCAGTAAGACGGTTGTCATGTTTCATTACCTCATTTAACCAAAATAATTCATTTTAATTTTATCCTTAATACCTGGTTTTCAACAACTAATCTTTCAAGCCGCAAAATCACGTGAATTTTTACCTATGCTTGATTCAGCATCCCTAAGCTTAATTTCCTATTTCTCTAAAAGATTATCTACCCGTTTAAAAAATTTAGTTGCAAACGATGCCAAGTTTATTTTATTTAATTATTGGCATTATATTTTTTGAATATTTTCTAATTGATTTTTAATTTTGAGAGCACTAGTATTGGTAGCAAGATTATTAATGAATTTGAAAATAAATTAAATAGTGATCGGTTTTTGTTACTTGTCAGATCTGGGGGTTGATAATATGGATCTGTTTCGCAAAGAAAGTCTAGCCAGCTACATGAAGACTGACGGCCAAATGCCCAAGACCATGAATGCCGGAGATTTAATGGCAATGGGGATCGGCGCTGTCATCGGCAGTGGGATCTTCATCCTGCCGGGGACGGTCGCGGCCAATGATGCCGGTCCAGGCGTGACGCTTTCCTTTTTGGCCGCCGCGGTAGTGTGTGGCTTAGCAGGTATGTGTTATGCCGAGTTTTCGTCTGCCGTTCCGGTAGCCGGCAGTGCCTATTCATACGGCAACATCATCTATGGCGAGTTCATCGGCTGGATCATGGGCTGGGCACTGGTTTTGGAATACTTGTTGGCCGTTGCCTGCGTCTCGACTGGCTGGGCGGCCTACTTCAACTCGCTGCTGGCCAGCTGCGGCGTCAACATTCCCAAATCGCTGTCTGGTCCGTTTAATCCCGCTGGCGGTACCTATATTAACCTGACAGCGATTCTAAGCGTGCTTTTGATCACCTGGCTGCTTTCATATGGGATGCATGAATCGGTTCGCGTCAACAATATCGCCATTGTGGTTAAGCTTTTAATCATCGTTGCGTTTATTGTGATTGGCATCTTCTTTGTCAAAAAGGCCAACTACCATCCGTTCCTGCCGTATGGGGCGCACGGTGCGTTCAAGGGGGCAACGACCGTTTTCTTTGCCTTCTTAGGTTTTGACTGTATCTCGAGTTCCGCGGCTGAAGTCAAGCATCCCCAAAAGAACATGCCGATTGGAATCATTGGTACGCTGCTGATCGCCACGGTGCTGTACATGGGGGTATCGCTGGTTCTGACTGGCATGGTCAACTACAAGCATTTGAACGTTGCCAACCCAGTTGCGTTTGCTCTGCAGTCCGTCCACCAAGGCTGGCTGGCCTCTCTGCTTTCGATCGGGGCGCTGATTGGCATGGCTACCTGCATGTTTACCGCGATCTACGCTTCATCTCGGTTGATCTACTCGCTTAGTCGTGACGGCCTTTTACCAACCTCGCTGCACCAGTTGGACAAAAAGTCGCACACGCCAAAAATCGCTTTATGGGCCGTTGCCATTGTAATTGCCATTATGGGTGGTTTCGTATCCTTAGATAGTCTTACCAACCTGGTTAACATCGGTACGCTCTTGGCCTTTACGATGGTTTCGTTTGGGATCATCCCACTGCGCAAGCGTGCTGACATTCTTAACGAAGGCGGCTTTAAGGTTCCTTTGTATCCAGTTCTGCCATTGCTGTCCGGTTTTGCCTGCCTGTTTATGATGTCGTTTCTATCAAAAGAAACCTGGATCGGGGCCGGCATCTGGTTTGTGATCGGCATGGTACTCTATTTCGGTTATGGATACCGCCACAGCAATATCAATAATTCCATTACCTTACAAGCTTGATTTATTTCAGCAAATCCCGAACTATTTCAAAACAAAAAAGGATGCGGACGATATCGCCTGTATCCTTTTTATCATTTAAACAATTAAAACTTAATGAAAACAAATTAGCTGATCTAATCAAATATTTTTAAAGCTACATAAAGCGTAGTTGACATTATGATCAATCTGGTTAGTATTTGATGGTATTGGCATATATGAAAGATTTTTAGAACTCAGATGCATTGGACGATCCAGGGTTAAATCATCCAATTGCTATTATTTAAACAATCTTTACGGCTAAATTAACTTGTAGGAGTATTTTGAAAAATGAATCGTGAAATCAAGCAGATGCTAAAACTCAGCATCAGCATTGTTTTGATTGAACTAGTCTTCGTTAATCTAGGTGGGACTTTAATCAACCGCCTACTGAACTAAAAACCAGTTATGCCAGCTGGCGCGTCCATACCAATCGATTACGGACCTTTCAAATTGACCAATCCTCGGAAAAAGGCGCCTATCCCAGGCTTAGCAGTCGGCATCTTACCATGGCTGCCTTTCCTAAACAAAACAAGATCTACATTTTAAACAGCAAAAAGGTTGGCTATATTCTCAACGCCAGAGTCAACCTTGCTGCTGGACAACATCAGCTTTTGGTTGGCGATCTTAGAGGTCCATCGATCTTTCATTACGATACTGATGGCAAAGACATTAAGTCCATCAATTGGTTAAGCGTTGGCCAGAATGCCGACATTGAGGCGGAACCTAAGCTGGGCAATCATGTTGACGATACGATTCAAGTTTCCAAAAAAGACGCGACCTGGCTCTACAATAATCTGCCCAAAGACATCCAGCTGAGAATTTATTGATTGGGGAGTGATTGATTTGAAAGAACTGAAACAACTGGTTAAGCGGCATAACTGGCTCAAGCATTTCGGTGTCTGCAACCTTCTAATGTTTTTATTTTTAGTACTTTATAATTTCACGACCTACTTGGTTCCTTTGATTCACTTAAGTTTGCCAACAATTTTAGCTACGATGATTCTGGCTGACGTTTTATGCATTACTGGCCAAGTTATCGCCGAATAGCTGCAATGCTTCTCGGATCGATCTGACTTTTCACAGCCTGCAATCAACGCAAACATCAATTCAACAGTCTCAGCCTGGTAATTTCCGGCTGGGGCTGTTTTATTTTTCAAAAAAAGTCGTAATAAATCTCATTTAACCATTGACTTAAAGTTAGCTTTAAGGTTTAGCATAAAGACATCAGCTGATGAAATGAAAGGAGGATGAGAAATGTCATACACCATCTCTCAGGTTGCTCAGATGATGGGTGTTACCCCTTCCACGCTTCGTTACTATGATAAGGAAGGCTTGCTGCCCAACGTTAAGCGCGTCAACGGCATCCGTGTTTTCGAAGATACCGATTTCCCCTGGCTGCGTATTCTAAACTGCCTAAAGGGTACCGGAATGCCAATTCGCCAGATCAAAAAATACGTTGACCTGTGCGCGGGCGGCGATGCAACGCTGGAACAACGCTATGCCATTATTAAAGAGCAGCGTCAGCACGTCCTTGATCAGATCGAGCAGCTCAACTTCTATCTCAAGGAACTCGACTATAAAGACTGGTACTACCAAGAAGCAATCAAGGCCGGTACCGAAAAAGCCGTCTATCATCCCGACAGCATCTCTAATTTAGCCCTGGACCAGATTCCAGGAATGAATTATCAAGCAAAAACACCAAGGAGTGATCTTAAGTGACGATTCTTAATGAAGACTACCAGCTAAACAATGGCGTCAAGATTCCCAAACTTGCTTTAGGCACCTGGCTTTTAGATGACGATGCGGCTGAAAAAGCAGTGACGGCGGCTCTGCAGCTGGGCTATCGTCATATTGACACTGCTGAAGCCTACGAAAACGAAAAAGGCGTTGGCCGCGGCATTCAGCAATCTGGCAAGGCCCGTGATGAGATCTTTGTAACCACCAAGCTGGCCGCTGAGCTCAAAGACTACGAGTCAGCTGCCCAGGCAATCGAAGAGTCGCTGCAGAAACTGGGACTGGATTACATTGACCTGATGATCATTCACAGTCCGCAGCCTTGGAAAGAAGTCAATCAATCCACTGACCGTCATGAAACCGGCAACCTGGCCGCTTACCAGGCATTAGAGGACGCCTACCATGCCGGCAAGCTGCGCGCGATTGGCGTTTCCAACTTCAACCAGCACGATCTGCAGAACATTCTGGATCACGCAACAATTCGCCCAGCCGTCAATCAGGTTCTGGCCCACGTCACGAACACGCCTTTTGAACTGATCGACTTTTGTCAGCAGAACGATATTTTGGTTGAGGCCTATTCACCAGTTGCGCACGGCGCCGTTTTAGCCAATCCGGTCTTAAATGAGCTGGCTGACAAATATGGCGTTTCCGTAGCTCAGCTATGCATCCGCTATGATCTGCAGCTTGGTCTTCTACCGCTGCCTAAGACGGCCAACCCCGACCATATGAAGCAGAATGCTGATGTCGACTTTGTTATTGCGGCTGATGATCTGGAAACGATGAAGCATCTGGAACACATTAAAGATTATGGGAAAGATGGCTTTTTCCCGGTTTATGGAGGTAAAATCTAATGAAACAAACTGCAGGACACGATGCACTGGGCGAGTTTGCCCCAGAATTTGCTCATTTAAACGATGACGTGCTGTTTGGCGAGGTCTGGTCACGTGAAGATAAACTGTCGCTAAAGCTGCGCAGTATTGCCACGATCAGCGCACTGATTGGCAAAGGCATTACTGACAATTCGCTGCATTATCATCTGGCCACGGCTCGTAAAAATGGCGTCACCAAACAAGAAATGGCTGAACTGCTGACTCACCTGGCTTTCTATGCTGGCTGGCCAAATGCCTGGGCCGCCTTCAATCAGGCCAAAGAAGTCTATGCTGAGGACTTAAAGGATCCTGCCAATGCTCACGGCGGGATGTTCGGGCTTGGTCAGCCAAATGACGCCTACGCTCAATACTTTATCGGCCAGTCATATCTTAACGTCTTGTCAAAACCAGGCGATCCTTTGGCCATCAGCAACGTTACTTTTGAACCAGGCTGCCGCAACAACTGGCACATTCATCGCGCAGCCAGTGGCGGTGGTCAGGTCCTGATCTGCGTTGATGGCGCGTTGATGGCGAAGGCTGGTATCAAGAAGCAGGCAAACCAGCTCAAAGTCTGAAGCCTGGCGATGTCGTTGAGATTCCAGCCAACGTCAAGCACTGGCATGGCGCCAAACAAAACAGCTGGTTCAGTCATCTGGCATTTGAGATTCCAGGTACGGAAACATCCAACGAATGGCTGGAACCAGTTGATGACGAAGCATACGGAAAACTTGATTGAGCTGATTTCTGTCATATAAAGCAATGTCAAACTTCAAACAGGCTTCGACTTTAGATCTAAATCCGGCCTTCAGATAATACGAATTTAAAAATGGCCCGGATTGCTCCGCGCCATTTTTATTTATCTAATTATCACTTATGTCGTTTTTGACGATAGCTTATTTTGAGGCCTGGACAAACTGATCATAGCAGTCCAATGCCTTGCCGCCATAAACCGTTGCTGGACCGCCACCCATCATGACAGCAATGCCAATCGTTTCAACCAGTTCATCTCTGGTAACGCCAGCTTTCAGGCACGCCTTGGCATGTTGAACGATACATCCCTCGCAGCGCATGGCAATCGCGATCGCAATCGCCTCTAGCTCCTTAGTCTTTAAATCTAGCGCGCCATCCTTGACGGCAGCATCATGCATAGCGTTAAAGCCTTTGCCGGTCTCGCCCAATGCACCAAACAGATTGCGATTGTTGGCCCGTGCTTCATTCAGCTTTTCTTGATAATCCGTCATTAAAATCACCTCATTACAGTTCGTTGTCTTCAGCATAGCACGCTGAGGCGGGGATGCAAATAAACTGCCTGCTAAATTGTAAACGTTATCAAACGCACCAACTATCTATCATGGCCGATGTAAATTTATGCTGTCAAGACAGTCAGCCAGGTTAAGCAGGATCAGCATGACTTCCCAGCCAGCAGGAATTCTCATGACCGTTGACTACGCCGACTGCCTGCAGATAGGCATAAATCGTAGTCGTGCCCACAAACTTCATCCCGCGTTTTTTAAGATCTTTGGCAATTTCATCGGACAGCTGTGAGCTGGTTTGACCGATTTCGCGAATTGTCTCCTCTTGCGTCCAATGCCACAGATAATTTGAAAAAGTACCCCATTCTTGTTGAATAGCCATAAAGATCTGGGCATTGCCAACCGCCGCGCGAATCTTTAAACGATGCCGGATGATTCCTGGGTTTTGCAGTAGCCGCTGACAGTCCTCATCATTAAATTTAGCGACCCTGCCAACATCAAATCCCGCAAATGCCTGTTTGAAAGCCGCTCGTTTATTTAGCACCGTTTCCCATGACAAACCGGCTTGAAACGACTCAAGAAGCAGCATTTCAAACAGCTGGTGATCGTCATGAACCGGTTTTCCCCACTCACAGTCATGATATTTCACGTAAAGCGGGTTTTGCAGGTTAACCCATGAACAGCGCGGAAGATCCATTTTTAAATTATTGTTTGGCAAATTATTGTTTGGCATCGACTTCTCCTTAACTTTAACTTTTAAATCTTAAACGTAAAAACAGCGTATCAAAAATCATTTGGCAGGTCAAAACAGGCTGCCACCTTAAAAGTCAGTCGAACGGCTCATTTTCATAAATCCTGCCGCCTTTTAATCGTTTGACGAGATTAAGTGGTCGCTGTTTATTTTTGGAATGCTGATTTTGTAGTCAATTTGCAATCAAGCCAATTTGCATCCCCTGAATAAGCGTTTTCGAAAATATCTAGTCCTAAATTATTTTAGGTAGATTTTACTTTTACAAAACGCGATCAATACAGTAATGGCAGCGATTGCATAATTGTTAACTGGTTTAGTAAATTGCTAAATAAGGCTTGCATTTATCGAACAAAGGACTACACTTGAGCACAATAAAAGTAACTAATACTTTTTTAATAACTGGTTAAGGGAGAAGTAAAATGGATCAAGGTATTAACGTTAAAAAGACTGCATTTGCCACGTTTTTAATTATTGGTACGGCATGGATGTTTGACGCGCTGGACGTGGGACTGCTGTCATTTATCATGCCGATCGTTCGTAAGGCTTGGGGGCTGGCTAATTCACAGACCGGCTTGATCAGTTCGGTCAGCACGATTGGCATGATCTGCGGCGGCTTTTATTTTGGACACCTGGCTGATCGAATCGGCCGCAAGAACACGCTGATCATTACCCTGCTGATGTTTTCTTTGGGTAACGTCGTCTTGGCGGCCGCGGTTGGTTTTAAGAGCTTTTTAGTGATTCGCTTTTTTGTTGGCATGGGACTTGGCGGTGAGCTACCGGTAGCGGCTACTTATATTGCCGACCTGTATCAAGGCAGTCAGCGCTCACAGATGCTGATTTTAGCCGATAGTTTCTGGGCGATTGGCTGGCTGATTGCCTCATTTCTGTCGTTTTTGCTCAGCACCACGATTGGCTGGCGGGGTCTTTTGCTGGTTACTGCACTGACTGGCTTTTTTGCCATCATGATGCGCCGCAACATTCAAGAAATCAGTCACGTCCAAACGCAGCATGTTGCTTTGGGCCAGGCTTTAAAAAAGTCGTTTCATGGCAAGACCGTTCTGCTCTGGATTGCTTGGCTGATGGTAATGTTCAGCTACTATGGGATGTTTATGTGGCTTCCAAGCATTATGCTGGCACGAGGCAACAGCGTCATCGAAAGTTTCGGTTATACGACGATCATTGTGGTGGCCCAATTGCCTGGGTATTATCTAGCAGCTTGGCTTGCCGGCAAAATCAAGACCAAGTACGTTTTTGCCATCTACATGCTGGGGACAGCGCTGGGAGCAATCATGTTTGGCAATGTCTCCAGCAGTATGATGACGGTAACTGCCGGCTGCATCTTATCGTTCTTCAACCTGGGAGCTTATGGTGCCATCATCGCCCTGACGCCAACCCTGTATGAGACTGATGTTCGTGGTACGATGACCGGGATGGCACAAGGAATGGGGCGAATTGGCGCCGTTGTTGGACCGTTGCTGGTTGGAGTTTGGATCGATCAGCACGTCAGCATCAATATGATCTTCTTGATTTTCATGATTTCTTTGATCATCGGTTCAGTTGCCGTCTTGGCATTGCCAGAGCCAGGAAAGGACGAGGCCGCTCATGCTGAATGATTTTCTTCTCAAACAAAAACTTACGGCCTTTTTAAAAGAAGATCTGGAGTTTGGGGATGCCAGCCTTGCTCCCCTGCCTGATCACGTCATTGAAGGAACGTTTCTTGCCAAGGCTAATGGTACTGTCTGCGGTTTGCAGGTTATCAATGCCGTCTATGACCTTTTAGGCGGTGCCGAAGTTGAGCTGTTGGTCAATGATGGTGAAAAAGTCGCCAAAAAGACCAGGCTGGCACGTGTCAAAGGATCAGCAGCCGTTTTACTGAGCGGTGAGCGCGTCATTTTGAATCTGCTGCAACACATGAGCGGGATTGCTACTAAAACTGCTCAAGCCGTCCAGCTGCTGGCTGATCCAACCATTAAGATCGTGGATACGCGCAAGACGACGCCGGGACTAAGAATGTTTGAAAAAGCAGCCGTGCGCGCAGGCGGTGGCTTTAATCATCGGATGGGACTGACGCACGGGATTATGTTAAAAGACAATCACCTGGCATTGGCAGGCAGCGTTGGCAAGGCGATCGATCTGGCCAAGCAAAGCGTAGGACCAATGACCCGTGTTGAAGTTGAGGTCGAAACTAAAAGTCAACTCCAAGCTGCGATTGCTCATCATGCCGACGTGATCATGTTTGACAACCAGGCCCCGGCTACGATCAAAGAATGGCAAGAACTGGTACCTGACGGAATTCTTACCGAAGCATCCGGCGGTATTGATCTGACTACGGTTGCCTCCTATCGCGGCTGTGGCGTTGACTTTTTGTCCATCGGTGAACTGACCAACCGTGTCGTTCCACTGGATATCAGTTTTTTGGTCAATGGCGCGGTTAAAAGCTGAAAAATAATTTAAAAACAGCATTGTAAACCTTACAGTGCTGTTTTTTCATTTACTGAGGATTTAAATGCCTACTCCATCGTCACAACGGCTTTGATAACCTTGCCAGCGTTGGAATCTTCTCGAGCCTGTTCCAACTGTTCAAATGGATACTTGGTAATGATCTTGTCGATTGGGAACCGCCCTTCTTTGTAGAGTTGAACCAACCGCGGAATAAAGATCTTTGGATTGGAGTCACCTTCACAACAGCCAATTACGGTCCGATATGCCATCAAGACGTCCTTACCAAAGTCAAAGTTCTCAACTTCACCAGATGGCGCCAGCAAAACGATTTTACCATTCAGACAGGTACTTTGAATGGCGTTTTGGATCATGTTGCCATTGCCAGAGGTATCAATGGCATAGTTAACGCCGCCATTTGAGATTGCCTGGACTGCCTGGGCCATCGTTTGATCAGCCGGCAGCTGCTTGCGGTTGATTACGTCGGTTGCGCCCAGTTCCTTGGCCAGTGCCAGACTGTGCTCATTGCCGCCAACCGCAATAATCTGACGGCAGCCCGCCACCTTGGCAGCCATGATCGCGCTAAAGCCAACCGCACCACAGCCAAAGACAGCCAACGTTTCGTCAACGTGGGGACGTAGCGTGTTTAAGACGGCCCCGGCACCAGTCTGAACGCCACAGCCAAATGGTGCAATCATGGCCAGATCAACGTCTTCATCGATTTTTACGATGCTTTCTTCACTGATCGTAGCATATTGAGCAAATGATGATTGGCCAAAAAACATTGCTACCGGCTGACCGTTTTGCGACAGCTTGCTCTGACAATCAGCACCCACGCCGCCAAAATTAATTTCGTTAAATTTTTCACAGTATTGAGGACGGCCTTGAACGCAGCTCTTGCAGTGACCGCAAAAGGCGTATGAAAAGGCTACATGATCGCCAACCGCAAAGTCTTTGACGTTTTCGCCCAGTTTTTCAATGATGCCGACCCCTTCATGTCCCAAAACAATTGGCGACATGCCAAGCGTGCGGCCAAATTCATCAGTGTGGCAAAGACCGCTGGCAGTGATGCGTACCAGGACCTCGTCATTCTTTGGCTCAGCAAGTTCGACTTCTTCAAATTTGTATGGATCCGTAGCTTGACGAACAACGGCAGCTTTCATTTTCATAATCGATTCTCCTTATCTTTACCATGCTCACTAATCTGCTTTGATATGACTAACTGCTTTTGCATCCAGATAACAATATATGCGCTAAGACAAGTGACCATCAGACTTTCCGAATTTAGATAAAACAGCATTATGGTCCTACTAACGTTCGGCTGTATCTATAAAAACTAAGACTCGCATTCACTGCTTAAGTAATGGTTTTGAGAAATGCCGATTAGTACTGGGCCAGTCTTGCACCTATTGTTAATCATTTAACAAGATAAGTTTAGCATTGAACTTGTAGCCTAAATAGTGCTAAAATATGCCGACACCCGAACTATTTCATTCGGCAGACAGGAGGAAAAAGCTTGAATCTCGATCAGTTAAGAATCTTTATGGAAGTCAGTGAGCTGGGCAGTTTCCAAAAAGTCGCGCAGGCGCATTACGTTTCACAACGGGCCGTTTCAAGACAGATGAAGCGTTTAGAAGATGAACTCAACGTCAAATTATTTACGCGTGGCAAGAATCAAGTTGCTCTGACGACGGCTGGCGGTTTTTTTAAGGAACGCTGTCAGGTTATCTTGAGAATGATCAACGATACCAATCAGGCTGTTCAGCATTTTGACGAACGATCGCGGCATCGCTTGACGATTGGGTACTTCTCACCTTTTGACACTTTGCTGCTGCGCGACTTGATCTTTGAATTGGATGCCAACATTGACGTTTTTATTGCTGAAGCTGGTCCCGAACATGTCATTACCGATGTCTTGATGAATGATCTGGATTGCGCTGTGGTGATGGATCACTACGGCTTTGACCAGGAATTTTCCAAGATGGGCCTAAAAACCGCGTTGCTGCACACGGATCAGATGGTGATCGGCGCCAGTGAAAGACTGCCGATCAAAGATGCCGTTTCCATTGAACAGCTGCGGCGCTACCCGATCATCTATTACAGCAATGAAGAATCATCCTATCTCAAGCGGGCCTTTCTCGAGAGTCTGGGATTAAATGGTCAGGCTTTAAACGTTGAGCGCGTCTTTTCGTTTGAACACATGCAGATGCTGGTCAGTTTGGGCAAGGCACTAGCATTTTACCCCCGCGAGCTGATCAAGGCTTACGATAGGACCAGCCGCCACATCCGCTATTGGCCGATCAAGGATGCCTCTGACCAGCGCTTTACCTTCAACCTCGTCTACCGCAGCGATAATCATAATCCAGCCCTGCGTCAGCTGCTCGATCAGATCAAAATTACCGACGGGATGCCTAAGCACGCGTAAGCCCACCGTCATTTGACCGATTAAAAGACGACCCAGACCGCGCCAATTACCAGTGCTGGCAAGAGATTGGCCACGCGAATCTTGTTGCCCCACAAAAGATTGATGCCAACGCAAAAGATCAATACGGAACCGATATAGGAGATGTTGTTCATCACAGCCGTTGTCATCAGTGGCTTAAGCAGCTCGCTAAACAGCGTCACCGTTCCCTGCAGAATCCCGACTGGCACCGCCGCGAATCCACAGCCGCGTCCCATTGAAGCTGCCATTACCAAGACGATGACAAAATCAAGAATCGCCTTGGCAAACAGAATCGAATGGTCGCCCAAGATCCCATCCTCAATTGAGCCAACGATTGCCATTGCCCCGATACAAACGGTCAGCGACGCGGTTACGAACGCTTCGATAAATTCTTGATCATTGGCATTGCCGGTCTTTTTCTTGAGCCATTCGCCAAAATCGGCAAAGCGATCCTCAATCCGCAGCCACTCGCCGATTAGTCCGCCAATCGCCAGGCTGCCAATCAGCATCATGGTTCCCTGCGTTGAAAAGCTGCCATGCTTAAACGTGAGCATCTGTGCCATCGTCCCGCCCAGTCCTAAAAACAAAACGGCAATTGCGGTCGCTTTCATCAAGGTGTCTTGAAAACGAGGCGCGATTCTTTCACCAGCCAGACAGCCAATTATTCCAGCAGCGGCAATTGCAATTACGTTCACGATGGTTCCCAATCCCGGCATTTTCCATTCCTCCAGTTAAAACCGCCATCCCAGTTTGGAAATGGCGGTTTCTAATTTATCTTTAATAATCTTTTTTTATTTTAACAAATCATTCAACTGCTGACTAGGCCGGATTAGGTTCAGCCAACTAATCAGATTCCAAAATCTTTGCCTATAATTGTCACCAGCATATCTTTAGCGTATGATCGACATTAATCAAACGCTTTTTATTGAAATTGATTGCGAGGTAATTATATGAACGATCGACTTTCTTTTGCTTCTGACTATTTGGAAGGCGCTCATCCCAGTATTTTGAAACGACTGGCAGATACCAATTGGCAAAAACTGCCGGGCTATGGTTTTGATGAGATCTCACTGGCAGCTAAGGATAAGATTCGTCAAGCCTGCCACGCTCCCAACGCTGAGGTCGAGTTTTTGGTTGGCGGCACGCAGGCTAATGCTGTGATGATTGATGCGCTGCTTCAGCCCTATCAGGGAGTAGCAGCCGCAGATACTGGCCATATCAACGTTCATGAAGCCGGTGCGATTGAAGCAGGCGGTCACAAGGTTTTAACGCTGCCTGGTCATGAAGGAAAGATTACTGCTGCTCAGATTGCCGAACTGGCTGGTGATTACGCAGCTGATGCCAATCACGATCACATGGTTATGCCAGGAATGGTTTATCTGTCACAGCCGACTGAATTTGGAACGCTGTATACCAAATCGGAATTGCAAGCCATTCACGACGTCTGTCAACAATATGATATGAAACTTTACGTTGACGGTGCGCGCTTATCATATGCGCTGGCCTGCACGGTAAATGACGTTACCATGGCAGATCTGGCAACGTTATGCGATGCGTTTTACATTGGCGGAACCAAATGCGGCGCCTTGATCGGTGAAGCCGTCGTTATTCCAGACCCTCAACTATTGCCGCATCTGTTTACGATGATCAAACAGCATGGCGCGCTCTTAGCCAAGGGTCGTCTTTTGGGTATTCAGTTTGATGAGCTTTTTAAAGATGACCGCTACATCGACATTGCTCGGCCCGCGATCTTATATGCCGATCAAATTCGCGATTGTCTCAAGCAAAACGGCTACCAGCTCTATGGATCATCACCAACCAATCAGACTTTCTTTATTATTGAAAATCAGCAGCTGGCTCGTCTTGAACAGCAGGTTGCGTTCAGCTTTTGGGAAAAATACGATGAAACGCATACGATTATTCGATTTGCCACCAGTTGGGCCACGCAAAAGCAAGACGTTGATCAGCTCTGCAAACTCATGCGTGAGCTTGCTTAATTGCTGTTTGGATTTTGGGATGCAACTATTACTTTTTAAATCGGCCAATGTTATAATTAATATCCTGTCTTAGTTATTGTTATTTTAATCAAGGGGAGATTTTAAGATGACTAGCAAAACCATTTATTTTTGCGCCGGCTGGTTTACTGATAAGCAAAACCAAGCCTATCAAGCAGCCATGACGGCAATCAAGCAGAATCCAACCATTGACGTTGAAAACAGCTACGTTCCTCTGCAGCATCAGTACAAGAACATTCGCGTCGATGAGCATCCAGAATACCTGCATGACAAGGAATGGGCCACGGCTACCTTTAAGGGCGACTGCCTGGGCGTTACCACGACCGACGTTACACTGGCCGTCTACATTCCAGATGAAGAAGACGTCGGCATGGGAACTGAAATTGCCTGGGCTAAAGCGCATGGCAAGTACGTGCTGCTGGTAATTCCAGATGAAGAATGGGGCAAGCCGATCAACCTGATGTCATGGGGCTTTGCGGACAACGCCATCAAGATGAGTGAACTGGCCAGCTTTAATTTTAACCAGCCTTCGTTCAACTTCTATGAAGGGGCCGTCTACTAAAATCATTCATATAAACGGCAACAGCGCCAAATTCGGCTTACAAAGCACGAATCTGACGCTGTTTTTTTACTCTAAGTCAATGTTTTATTTGCGGTAGTTTGCCAGCAGTTCATCAAACGGCTGATACTCTGGCTGCCAGTGCATTGCCGCAACGGCCTGTTCTGCACTGAGATCAGTCTGTGCCAGGCCTTGATCAATCGCTGACTGGGCCACGGCGATCGCGACTTGCTTGGAAAAATCAGTCAATTGGCTGACCGGCGGCAGAACCGGTGCCCCAGGAGCCTTGACGTCAACCAGGCCGCCAAGTGCATGCGCGGCAGCAGCCAGCATCTCATCATTGATAATCCGTGCGTTAACGGCCAGCGCGCCAAACCCGACTCCCGGATAGATTAAGGCATTGTTGGCCTGGCCAATCTGGTAGTCGATGCCTTGATATGCAACCGTAGCACTCGGAATCCCCGTTGCCACCAACGCCTTGCCATTGGTCCATTTAATCAGGTCAGCTGGTATGGCCTCAATCTTTTCAGTTGGGTTGGAAATTGGGAAAATGATTGGGCGATCAGCATATTTGGCCATCTCTTTAATGGCAGCTTCGGTAAAGGCATTGTGAACCGTTGACGTACCAATCATTACCGTCGGCTGAACGGCCTTGATGATTGCCGGCAGATCCGTAAGCTCGCCCGCGTCAGCAAACTCATCTCGCGAACGGACAAATGCCTGTTGTTTAGGCGTCAGTCCCGGCGTATCCTCAAAGAGCAGTCCTTGACGATCCACCAGATAGAAATGCTGCTTGGCTTCTTTGGGACTCATTCCCTGCTTGATGAGCTCGTTGTACAGCATCTTGACGATTCCCATCCCGGCAGTACCGGCACCAAATGTCAAGAAACGCTGCTCAGCAATCGACTGTCCAGAAATGTTAAGCGCGCCCAGAACACCAGCCAGCGCGATGACGCCAGTTCCTTGAATGTCATCGTTAAACGTCAAAATCCGATCCTGATACTTGTCCAGAATGCGGGCAGCCGTACCGCGACCAAAGTCCTCAAAATGCAGCAGGCTCTTAGGAAACAGCTTTTCAACCGCCGCTACGAAACGATCGATGTATGCAAAGTAGGCCTCGCCAGACAACCGCTCATGACGCGTTCCCAGGTACTCATCATCGGCCAATAGCTGCTGATTGTCCGTTCCCGCGTCAATTACGACCGGCAGTACCTGCTGCGGATCAATACCGGCCGCTGCCGTATAAACCATCAGCTTGCCAACCGCAATGTCCACACCGTTAACGCCCCAGTCGCCGATCCCCAAAATACCTTCTGCGTCGGTAACCACGATCAGACGAACATCCCGCCGATCAGCCGCATTCTGCAGGCGCTGTTCAATCGTATCTGGATCATCCACCGTCAGATAAGCGGCATCTTGCGGCTGCATGAACCGTTCATTATAGCGTTCGATAGCTTCGGCAATTACTGGATCATAGACGATCGGCATGAATTCATCAATATGCCGAACCATCAGATTAAAAAACAGCGTCCGGTTATGGTTGAAGATCTCCATTAAGAAATGACGCTTTTCAATCAGTGATCCCTTGCTTTGGTACAGTGCATACATCTCGGCAGCCTGCTCATCAATCGTTTTGACTCGGGGCGGCAAAAGGCCAATCAAGCCATATTGACGTCGCTCAGCCTCAGTAAAAGCCGTACCGCGATTTAAAAACGGATCATTAAGTATTTGAAATCCACGCATTAGACTCCATCTTCTTTCAACAAAATTCATCTTTATCTCTTATCTCGCAACCGATTATAAAAACTGGCCAACTGCATAGTCAAATATACCCAAATCCATAAATTTTTTTGATATGATAAATTTAAATCCTATCAGGGCGGTATTTATCGATGAATATTAAAGAATTGTATTATTATCATGATTTGGTTAGGACCAAAAATTTTTCCCAGGTCGCATCAGATTTCAACATCAGTCAGCCAACCGTCACCATGGCTATCAAACGACTTGAAGAAAGCTTTGGAACGACTTTTTTCATGCGTGATCGCTCGCATCATCAATTGACGGTTACCAGTACCGGCCTTCAGTTTGACCAACACGTTCAGCGTATAATTGAAGAACTTGAGATTGCCCAAAAGGAACTGGCCCGTGCCAAGCAGGAATGCATCAGCTTTGGCCTGCCGCCAATCATCGGCAGCTGGTACTTTCCCCGCTTCACCCCGGCGCTGCTGCAGGCAGGACTGCTCAATCGGCTGGAAGTCGTTGATCATGGTTCGGCCTCACTGCTGCAGCTGCTGGCAAAAGGCGAGCTTGATCTGGCGCTGTTAGGATCACTGCAGCCATTTCAACAGCCAAGTCTGCGAGCCCGTGTGATTGATAAGGCACCGATTAGAATTATTGTGGCTAAGGATCACCCTTTGGCAGCTTTTGAAGATGGCGTATCATTTGCTCAAGCCGCACAGTATCCGTTTATTACGCTTGATGACGAATACATTCACGCTCAAGCTTTCCGCCAGGCTGCTCATCTGGCTCGTGTGCGTCCCAAAATCGTTTTTAAAACCAGCGATGTGCAGATTTTAAAAGCGTTGGTCGCCAATCATTCCGGAATCTCTTTTTTGACGGATCTGGCGCTGGATGACAATGATGGGCTGGCAGCCTTACCATTGACGGATGGCAGTCAGCCTGAATTTATTATTTCACTGGCGGCTCGTGCCAATCACCTACTAACGCCCAACGCGCAAAAACTATGGTCGATTCTGGAGACGCCGCTTTATAAATGACTAATTAATATCTTAGCAATCTGAAAGGAGATATCTAAATGAATCTACTGACGTTACCGGCCTATCGCTTGGCAGAAATGATCCGCCAGCACCAGCTTACCAGTCGTGACCTGGTTGAAATGGCACTAAATAAGATTCAAGCAGAAAATCCTGCCCTCAATGCCGTTGTTCATTTAAGAGCAGCAGCAGCCTTAAAAGAAGCCGATCAACTAAAAGATCACGGGCAGCCGTTTTTAGGCGTCCCCTTGCTGTTAAAGGGACTTGGTCAGCGAATGAAAGGCGAGCCTGATACTAATGGCAGCCGACTGTTTCGCAATCAACTGGCTGCTGAAACCGATAATTTTGTCAAAGCACTTCAAAATGCTGGCTTTATCATTATCGGTCAGACAAATTTTCCGGAATTTGGCTATAAGAACATTACCGATGCCAAACTTTTTGGTCCCACCCGCAATCCCTGGAATCCGCAGTTCACGCCCGGCGGCTCATCAGGTGGTGCCGGCGCGGACGTGGCAGCTGGCTGGGTACCAATCGCTGCGGGCAATGATGGCGGCGGCTCAATCAGAATTCCGGCTAGCTGGTGTGGCGTCATTGGCTTGAAACCAACTCGTGGCCGCATGCCGGTTGGTCCTGGCAATTGGCGGTCATGGCAAGGCGCGTCGATCAATTTTGCATTGACGCGGTCGGTTAAAGATACCGCGCTTTTGCTGGAGAACCTGCAAACCGTTCAGTCGCCTGCCGTCTTTCAAACCCTGCTGCTTAATCGGGATGTCTTGAAACCAAACGATTACTCACGTCTAAGGATCGGCTGGATCACCACTTCGCCAGTGAAAACCCCGGTTACAGAAGATGCCGTGCAAGCCGTCAAAAACGCGGTCGCCTTTCTTCAGGACCTGGGCTATGACTGTCAGCCCTATGAAGATCCGATTGATGGCCGGCAGCTGATTGATAGTTATTATTTGATGAATGAAGGTGAAACCGCAGCCATGTTCGCCAGCATTGAACAATCAATCAAGCGTCCCGTCAAACAAAATGAGATTGAATTGGTCACCTGGGCACTTTGGCAAGCCGGTAAGAACGTCACCGCTGCTGAATATATCAATGCATTGAACGTTTGGGATCAGGCCAGTGCTCTCCATGCTAAACTGCACGAAGAATTTGACGTGCTCTTGACTCCGACAACGGCTGGCCGCCCCTATCGCATTGATGAGCCGCAGCATGCTGCTGTCTTCGATGAGCGTCTGCAAAAGATCAATCAACTGACAGCACAAGAACAACGCCAGCTGATATATGATCAATGGCTTGACTCACTAAGCCGTACGCCATTTACGCAAGCCGCCAACCTGACTGGTGAGCCTGCAATCTCATTACCCACTCACATTGCTAAAGACGGTCTGCCGCAGGGAATTCAATTAACTGCCAATAAAGGTCGCGAAGATGTTCTGCTACAGCTGGCTAAATTATTTGAAGACTATGGGATGCTTAAAACGCTCAGCTGATTCATCGCTATAAAAATACAACAGCCCTCAAAACACCTTAAACATCAGGTGCCTTGAGGGCTGTTTGATATCTAACCCAGTCGCAAGAATCGAACTTGCATCGTTTGGCAACTGCTCTTCCTTTGAGCTAGACTGGCATTCAGACTTGCGCATTGGTTTGCGTGGCGTGAAGTTAATAGTTGATTAGGCAACGGGCTCGACAAGGCTTAGCCAAGACCCGTCGATCATGACCTCTTGTCGCTTAAACAAGGCACGGGCTGGGATCGGTACCCACCAGCTTTTGGTCAGCATAAGCATTCATCAAGTATTGATTGGATGCCGCCGTTTGACCGACTCGGACCGACCTCGATGCTTATAGCTGCATCACTGCAGCATCACGGCGAACGTTTTTAGTGACGTTCCACTTTGGGTCTTAGGTTGTCAAGCCTAATTGACTGTGGATGGGATATTGCAAACGCGCATCGGATCGTGCCTTAACTTATTAACCTCTTACCTGACTGACTGGGAACACGGCTTTTTTCACCGCAATCAAGAATCACTGCAAGCCTTGACGCTAGAAATCAAACAATCGTTGCCTGACGCCATGGTTCATTGAGAAGCCAGCCAACTGGGCGACTCTGCCAAAGCCTTATGCACCAACTTCAAGTCAATCCTCAAAACAAATTGAGAAATTAGTATAGACTACAGCTGACAATTCATTATGTCAATAAAAAAGATCATCTATCGAAAACAGATGATCTTCCATAAATACTTTAATTTGAAAACTAAAAATCTAACTGCAGCTTTTCTAATTCGCTCCAGGCAGCATTTTTGGTTTCGTCAGTCGGTACAGCCTTACCATCAACTGAGATGTTGGCCCGCCGCAACAAGACCTTACCATCATTCAAGACTTTTTGAATCAGGTAGGCTTGAGCACAGCGCCAGTCGTTGATGCGAACCAATACCGCATCATTCATGGCTTTTACGACTTCTTTCTTTGTCATGATATCAATTCCTCTCTCTGATGATCAACGATATCCCGATGACGATCATCAAGTCATTGCCTCAACACCAGTTTTTTCAGTTGTCAAGACGTTTTGAGATATCGGAATCAAATTATTCCATCTTTGCTGCTGAAAGTCAAATTAAAGTTGTAAACGTAGCCGATTCTTAAGCTGGTTTATGAATAGCTAAAGCCGGTGGTGTCTTATTTTGTTTTTGTAGTTTAGTTAAGGTAAATTACTACTAGTTTATTAAATGGAAATTGATTTCAATTTCTCACTCCCCTGCTCACAATTGAGGCTATAATAAAAGCAAGTATTTGATTAAAGGGGGATCCATTATGCGCTATGACTATGATGGTAAAAACGTTATCGTAACCGGTGCGACTGGCGGAATCGGTAAGGAAGTCGCTAAAGGCATCATTGCTGGCGGCGGCTCAGTTGCCTTGATTGGCCTAACGCTTGATGAAGCAAATAAAGTCGCTGCTGAGCTTGGCGAGCACGCCCATCCTTATGCCATGGATCAAAGCAATCGCGATGCCGTTGATGCAGCCTTTCAGCAGATCTTAAATGACTTTGGCCGCATTATTGATGTCTTGATCAACGTAGCCGGCATCATCAGCGCCAAATCGTTTGATGAATTATCGCCAGCTGAATGGGATCGGACGCTGGCCGTCAATCTAACTGGCCCTTTCAATACCGTTCATGCTATCTGGGAACACTTCAAGAATAATGGCGGCGGCCGAATCGTCAACGTTTCTTCCGTAGCCGGTAAAATTGGGGGCGGCATGTTGGGAACGACGGCCTATGCATCGTCCAAGGCTGGTTTAAACGGCTTTACCAAGGCAATTGCTAAAGAAGGCGCTAAGTATGGCATCTACGCCAACGCGGTCTGTCCTTCCTTTACCCACACTGGCATGACGGCCGCATTGGAAGCTGATCCCCAAAAACGGCAACGGGTCTTAAGTATGATTCCGCTTGGCCGTGGCGCGGCACCAGCTGAAATTGCTCAAATGATCCTGTTCTTTGGCTGTGACGCGGCCAGCTTTATTACCGGCGAGATCGGCGACTGTGATGGCGGGATCGTGATGGACGGCTAGCCTTGATCAACTTAAAGCTACTAAAAAGAGGCACTCGGCTGCTGTGAGCAGAATGCCTCTTTTATTTATTTGATGCGTCATCTTAAAGTCCTGCAACTATTGGGTTCGCCCATCATCGTTACGGTGCTGCCGTTTCCAGTTCTTGATCTGAGCCAGGCGCCGTTTAAAGCGAATCTCATTGCCCTGCTCGGTTGGGTAATAATACTGATGCCCCACGAGATTAGCCGGCATCGTTTCCATCGCAGTCATTTTAGCCGCCGTATCATGCGCGTACTGATAATCTTTGCCATAGCCCAGTTCTTTCATGAGTTTGGTGGTTCCATTGCGAATCTGCAGCGGTACTGGCTCATTGGCCGTTTTTTCAACGTCTTCTTGGACTTTTTGCGTGGCAGCATAGACCGCGTTGGATTTAGGCGTAGTCGCCAGATAGATTACGCATTCCGTCAAGTGAACGTTGCATTCCGGCATTCCCAGAAACTGACAGGCCTGGTAGACATTGACCGCGACGTTTAACGCATTGGTATCGGCCAGGCCAATGTCTTCACTGGCAAAGCGTACCAAACGCCGCGCAATAAACGCCGCGCAATATATAATGGGTCTTCGCCACCATCCAGCATGCGCGTCAGCCAGTAGATGGCCGCGTCAACATCAGAGTTACGCATGGATTTATGCAGTGCCGAGATTAGATTATAGTGCTGCTCGCCTTTTTTATCATATTTAAGCGTTTTATGACCAAGCAGCTGCTCCAACAGATTGTCCGCTGCCGTAAGCCGACCGTTTTCATCAACCTTACCATTATCAACCAGCATTTCCAGTGTGTTGAGAGCTGTACGGGCATCGCCATCCGCAAAAATCGCCACTTGTCTCAATAAACGATCATCAATCTGAATCGGACGCGCAAAGCCAGTCTGAGCCGCGCGCTGCAGCATCTTTTGCAGATCATCCGATGACAGCGGCTGCAGCACAAAGACACGGCAGCGCGAAAGCAGAGCAGAATTGATCTCAAACGATGGATTCTCTGTCGTCGCGCCAATCAACACGATGCTGCCATTCTCAACGTAAGGCAAAAATGCATCCTGCTGTGCCTTGTTAAAGCGATGAATCTCATCGACAAATACGATCGTTCGCTGACCATAAGCCGCGTTTTGCTGCGCTTGGGCCATAAGCTCTTTGATTTCTTTAATGCCGCTGGTAACGGCACTGAACGAGATGAATTCAGACTTGGTATGCCGTGCGATTACCCGTGCCAAAGTCGTCTTGCCCACGCCAGGTGGCCCCCAAAGAATCATTGAGGGCACGCGATCAGCATCAATCAAGCGACGCAGCATCTGGTTAGGTGCCAAAAGATGCTGCTGGCCAACGATCTGATCCAAGGTCTGGGGACGCATACGACTAGCCAGTGGTTCGTGCGTTGCCTGTTCAAAAAGCGATTCTTGATGCATTTGATCACCTCTTAAAAAAGCCTTCCGCATGACGTTATGCAAAAGGCCATTCATATTTGATTAATTATAGATAGGACTGCAGAACATGCAAAACGGCATCATGATTGTTGTCTTCATCAGCCGTAAAATCAGCTGCCTGTTTGACCGTTGCACTGGCATTCTGCATTGCCCAGCCGACTCTGGCCATTTTAAGCATGGTCACGTCATTGCCGCCATCGCCAAACGCCACCAGATCATCAGCCGTTAGATGCCATTTCGCAAGCATCGTTTGCAGTGCCTGGGCCTTATCAACACCCGGAATCGTTAAATCAACCGAACCATTGCCGCTTGGCGTGATCTTCAACCGCTCACCAAAGCGACTGCGCAGGGTCTGCAGCTGCATTTTCAGCTTAGCTGGCTCAACGACAAACGAGATCTGATAGAAGCGATCGGCTGGCAGCTGTTTGAAATCTTCAATGAAAACATGATTTGGAAAATAGAACTGCAACCGCTTGAGCCGTGATGCTGAAACGTTTGGCGAGATGTAGCCATGCTCATGACCAGAAAGCGACGGTACCAGATCCATTTTGTCGACCATAAATGGAATCAGTTCGTCAACTACCGCAGGATCCATGGTCTGCACCACCAGCTCCGTATCATGATCAATAATATGCGCGCCGTTCTCGCTAATAAAGGTCAGCTGCTCATGACAAGCTGGAAAGTACTTTAGCAGACATTCATACTGATCACCGCTGGCCACGACAACATGCACGCCTTGGGCCAACATTTGATCCAACAGCTGGCTGAACAGTTTGCGATCAAAAGTCTTGTCATCACGCAGAAACGTGCCATCCATATCAAAGGCCACCGCTTTAAAAGGAAATGCCATTTTCTTCTCCTTCAAATTATCGTTTATGTTAATTATGACACAAAAAAGCTACTTATCCAAATGAGCCGTATCAAACAGATAGCCAAAGCCACGTGCCGTCTTGATCCATTCAGGGCGATGCGGATCTTTTTCGATTTTATCGCGCAGATGGCTGATATGGATGTCAACCATGCGGGAAGTGCCTAAAATATCGTAGTTCCAAACGCCGTTCAACAATTGTTCGCGGCTGATGACCTGATTGCGATTATCATAAAGGTATTTAAGCAACTTAAACTCTTTCGGGGTTAAAATTACTTTTTGATCATTGACATAAACACAGCGATGATCAAAATCCAGTCTTAAATTACCAATCTTAACGTCATCACGGTGAGGGCGTCGTGGCTTGTTGTTAGGTGATTCTTCTGAGTTTAATTGACTATAGACCCATAAGCGCTGTCTGATCAGTGGTACCAGCAGTTCAGCATCATTGAGCGATCTTGGCAGACAGTCATCAGCATGAAAACGAAACAGCTTGCGCCGCACTTTAGGCTTAAATGCCTCGCCCATGATGATGATCGGGCCATTCATCATCTGACGCATAACGTCCAGCGTTGCTAAAATCGTGTCCAATGGCGTAGCGTCAAAATCCCATAAAATCCCACTGTATGAGTGCTTTTTGATTTTGGCAACCCCTTCTACCGCGGTAGTCGTCTGGTGCAGCAGCCATCCCTCATCCGCAAACGCGGCGGCAATTGCTCCGTATAAAGCCATGTCTTTGCTAATGAGCAGAAAGTGTCGCTGCTCCATGATTCTCCATCCCCTTTTCTCTTCCAAGTCTAATCAAGTCTAATTAAAACGCAATATTTACGAAATTTCGATAAAATCCAATAATTTTACCTCAGATTTACATATTTTTTACATTAGACAAGTATAGTAATGAAAGAAAAATGCCCCATAAAGGAGAGAGATCATATGAACGAGATTTTTAACGACGAGCTAAAAAAACTGCGTGGCCGTTTTATGGAAATGGGGATCAACACCTCCGAACAGATTTATAAGGCAACCAAGGCGTTCATTGATCGCGACGTGGCACTAGCCAAAGAAGTCAGTGAAAACGACCGATTGATCAATGATGGCGAAACCTATCTGGAAAAGCACGCCTTTAAACTGATGAATATTCAGAGGCCAAAAGAAAGCGAGTTCCGTTCAATCATGAGCATCCTCAAGGCCAGCTCAGATTTGGAACGGATGGCTGATCACGCGTCTCATATTGCCAGAGACGCCATCCGCATCAAGGACATGGATCAGCACTGGCCAGATATTGAAAACGCTATTGCTGAGATGGCGGAAACCGTGCGTCATATGTTGGAAAAGTCCCTTGATGCCTACGTCTACACCAATGAGCAGACCGCTTATTCCGTTGCCAACATGGATTTGGAAGTCGACAAGCAGTACGTACAGGTTCATGAAAAAATTATTGACCAGATGCATGCCCATCCTGAGCTGATTAAGGATGGCAGTCACTACATTACCGTAATTCATCTGTTGGAACGGATTGGCGATCACATCGTCAATCTGGTCGAATGGGTAATCTACGCGGCAACCGGTAAAATCACGGAACTCAACCCCGGCAAGGCTGATCCCGAACTGGTCAATCGTGAGCTTCAAAAACAGGCTGAAGAACAGGAAAAGCGAACCAGCCAAAATTAAAAATCCTAATTATGCGACCGTAAAGCTGTTCATGACGATGGCTTTGCGGTCGTTTTGCGGCTTAATGATCCTTGATTGATTAGGCGATGTGTTATTATAATCAATACGATTAAATGCATGAAGAGAGAGGGATTGCAATGCTTTACAACGCGGCATTAGTTTTAGAGGGTGGAGCTTTTCGCGGCCAGTACACAGCTGGCGTCTTGGATTGCCTGCTCAAGCATCACATCGAGTTTAAAAGCGTGATTGGCGTTTCTGCCGGGGCCTTATGCGGTGCCTGTTACGTGGCCAAGCAGTATGGGTATGTAAATCACGTCAACACCAGCTACCGTCATGATTCTGACTATGTTTCGCTCAAACGCGGCCTGCATCACGAAGACATTCTCAATCTGGACTTTTTGTTTGATGACCATGGCTGGGACTGGCATCAATTTGACCATCATGCCTATGAGCGCTCCGCATCGAACTTTACAGCGGTGGCAACCTCAATTGAAACTGGCAAGCGAATTGACTTTGTAAACTACCGGCGGGAAGGTTTGGTAACTGCTCTGAAGGCTTCCAGTTCAATGCCGTTTTTAGTTGAGCCGCAGCTGACTGATCAAGGACCTTGTCTAGATGGCGGAATTGCTGATTCGATCCCGACTGATCTGGCTAAGGAACAAGGATTCGATAAGATCGTCGTCGTCAGAACGCGTGAGGCAACTTATCGCAAAAAGTCTTCCAGTCCCCTGGTCAAGGCTCTTTATCGTCGCCAGTACAAAGACTATCCGGTTTTTGCCGAAGAAGGCATCAACCGGCCAGAAGTATATAATCAGCGATGCAATGAGATTGATGCTGCTTTTGCCAATCAAGAGCTTTACTGCATTACGCCACAAAAACCGGTTAAGGTCAGCCGATTTGAAAATAACGTCAAAAAACTGGCCGGCTTTCATGATGAGGGACTGATTGAAATGGAACAGCAGCTGCCTCAGTTGATTGCCTACCTTGAACGCTAAACTAAACGTCGTCTTCTTTAGAGGCGGCTTTTTTTGTTGACAGAGTTGTTTTATCGTGACTGATTCTCTACTTGAACGCCGCGGTCACCAGCTTTTAATGAATCATTTCTCTTATCTTTGCGGCCGTTGCCTGATCACGAAAATAGTATTGACTGCCCAGTGACGGCTCTGACAGCAGAATATTCAAAAACTGCTGAACATCAAACGACTTAGCCAGCGCCGATGAGATGATCTTAAGGTCTTTAATCCGACGACGCGCCCGCCGATTTGTCTGCAGACTGGCAACCAGCAGCTGCGCATCGATCTGGTCAAGCTCAGTCAGTTCAATTACGTGCAGATAGTCCTGCAGAATCGATTGGTCAAAAACTTTCAGCTGGCGTTCAGCAGTTGCTTTAAGCCGTAATGCATCGATCAAATAGTCAACGGCCTCGAGAATCTTCTTTAAATTGAATCTTTCAAAATCGATCGTTTCAACCTCATGCCGTGCTGCCTTGGCCAGACTCATCGTTGACGCTGCCGGACCTTTATCATCTACATGGGCACTGATTTTTTGGCGGAATTGATCAATAAGCTCGGGATCTGGCATCGGTAAGCCATCCCCAGCCAATTGCGGCCAGATTCGTTCGCCATCCTCGACTCTGACCAACCGCAATGTTGCACGGTCATATTCAGCATGACCAAGCCAAAATGAATCATTGATTGCCAATTCTTTACCCACATCGATAGCAGAGTCGCGCCGATCCCAGACCGAGGCATGCTCATTGACCTTGACCACGAATTTTTTTAGTGTCCGACTGTAGTAGCAAGACGCATTGTTTTTGCCATCTACCATTAATGCAAAATGTTCTGGTGTTTTGGGATCATTCCCCTGCTGTTTGGACGTGCTTGTTTGCAAAGCCATTGAATCAACAGCTGTCGGTGAATCAACGGCGATTATTTTATCATTTTTGGTTTCTGCTTGGAGTGCATCATCAGCTGGCACATCAGCACTGTCAGCTGCAGCAAGCGATAATTTCGTTGCATCATCATGCGCGAGGTCATAAATCCAAAAGGCCTCGGCACGTTTCTTGGCAAACAGCGTAGGATAGCGGGACCTCAGTTTAGGATAGTCGGCAGCCAGATCCGCAGCCGACTCCCAGGTAAACTGCCGCTCGCTTTTTTGGGTGAAATTTTGGCTGACTGACTAATACCAGCGAGTGCGACTAAGCGATCGATACAACAACGCAAATGACATCTTGATTCCCTCCTTAAGCTCAATTAAAACATACGTTCGCTATTTATATTTTAACAGGCGAACATGCTTTCGACAACCTTATTTTTGAACAGCCGATCAGCTTGGTTTGAGAGCGCTGCAGACCAACCTGATTTAAAAATCAGTAATTCGTTAAAATACCTTAATATTTTCAGTGGCAAGGTTTACAAGAATATATAGTAAAATAGAAAGGTGTACTTTTTATTCTAAGGAGTAATTTCAATGAACTTCTCATTCGAAAAGCGTGATCATCGCATGCTGTATCTGAAATATACGGCAATGTTTGCCTTGATCGCGCTATGCATGTTCGGCAGCTATGCTATCACCGGACATACGTTGATCTGGAATAAGGATGCCTTAAATCAGCACGTACCGCTGCTCGGCGAATATCGTAAAGTCGTCCTGGGCTGGCTCCATCATCCAACACGGCCATTAAACTGGTGGTCTTGGAACATGGGACTGGGCACCGATACTTTCCAGGTCTTTTCCTACTATACGATTGGTGACGTTTTCGCCTATCTGGCATTATTATTCCCAGCAGCTAAACTAACGCTGGCCTATCAAGTCATTACCGTTGTGCGAACGTACTTTGTTGGTTTGACGTTCTGCTGGTTTGCTGGCCACTTTTCTTTTCGCGACCACGTTGTTCTAGGTGGTGCCATAGTCTATATGGTGAACTCATACCTGTTGTATGCCAGCATCGCCCAACCGTTTTTCATGACGACGTTTATTCTGTTTCCGATTCTGGTCGTCCAGCTTGAGCGAGTCCTGCAAAACGGCTCAGCCTGGCCGCTTACCTTGGCTTTTTTGTGGATGTTGGTCAACAACTACTATCTAGCGTATGTTTTAGGAATCGGCACTTTTATCTATCTGGTACTCCGCGTGGCAACTCATTATCGAACCACGCTTAGCTACGGCAAAACCCTGGCTAAGCTGGCCTTTGCCGCAATTACCAGCATTCTAGTCGCAGCCTGCCTTTTGGTTCCAGAAATCATGGCCGTTATGAATTCCACTCGCGCCGGTTCTGAATTTGCCAATGGTCTTAAACACTATCCGCTCTACTACTATCTGTTTCTGCCCAAACAGCTGATCAATGGTGACCAGTGGACGTTTATGTTCTGGTCGGCATTAGGCTTGGTCAGCATTGCCTTTATCGCGATCGTCTATCTTTATACGCGAACCCGCGAATTTCCGCTTTTGTCAATCAGTCTGGCACTGGCATTGGTTATGCTGCTGATTCCGGCAGTGGGGGCATTTTTCAATGGCATGATGGCGGCCTCCAATCGCTGGACGCTGCTGATCTATCTGCCGATTGCCATGACGGTCTGCCTGCTTTTGCAGAATGCGACCCGTCTTGATCGGCATACGCTTTGGATCTTAACCAGCGCAACCGGCATCTATCTGGTCGTCTTGGTGGCAACCTATATTTTCCAAAACGATACGACCATGTTTATGCCGATCATCTTTTTGATCATGTCGCTGTTAATGCTTTGGATTATTAACCTGCATGGCACGCTGCATCCTGATCGCTGGCTGGTTACGATTATTTTGGCCAACGCTGCCTGCAACGCGCTGTATGTCGGTACGCCTTATAACGGTAATTTCGCCAACAGTACATTGGTGCGCGGCCAGTATCAGTCGATTGCCCAAAATCGCTATGGCGGCTTGGAAAAAGGCTTAAACAACGGCTCGTTTTTCCGGGTCTCCACGATCTCCAACAATCAAATTACTTCCGGTGGGCTTTTGGATAATGATCTGACCTCAGGGATGCACAATATCGATTCATACTACTCCCTGCAAAACAAGTATCTGGGACAGTTCAGCACCTCGCTGCAAAACACTCAGTATCAAGCCAACGTCCCTTTGCGTCAGGTTGATGACCGAACCGTTTTGAATAATTTCTTTGGCGTCAAGTATCTGTTCGTGCAAAGCAACAGCGAGAACGCCAATAAGATTCCAGGCGGCTATTTCCTTGATGCTACTACCGAACCCAAAATCAACTATGACGTCGGGCAGCCTACCAACCCGACCGATCAGACGCAGCTGATTCCAACCACGACTAATCGCTATCGGACGAATAATGCCTTTCCGCTGCTTTATTGGCAGGATTCCTACATCAGCCAAAAGACCTACCAGAAGCTGTCGCCTACTGCCAAGGAACGTGCCTTGGCCAGTGGGGTTACGGTCAGCTCTAAAAACAGCGGCGCTACCAACGGAATGAAGACCGCCAATTTGAAAGGCAACGTCATCAAACTTAAATCGCAGCTGGTTTCAAATCGTTTGAACAAAATCAAGTCAACCGGTCTTAAATATACTGACAGTCTGGAAACCTATCAGCTGCAGCTGCCACAGTTGACCAGCAAGGCATTCAAAAAACAGCTCAAAGACAGCGAACTGCACGTTGAGTTTGCTTCGATCAAGTATCAGCCGTTTTCAATGAAACAGCAGATTGCCTATGAACAAAAGCATGAAGAGCAGCAGTCCACCAATCCAGGCGATATCGTCAATCATCGTTTTAACCAGTATAAATTCTGGCGCTACCATATTCTGAACGGTTCACCTGATATGAGTTTTGCCATCAAGATTTCCAGTCGTTTAGGTTCCGAAACCATAGAACAACCTAAGCAAAGCAAGCTTTCATTTTTCAAGCTGGTTAAAAACGGTACGATGAACATTGGCTACTTTGCTAAAGGAATGCCGACTTCTTTGACTCTCAAGCCTTCTAAGCTGGGGACCTATCAATGGCGGTATCAAGTAGTTGCCGAAAAACTGGGGGCCAAATACAATCAAGAAGTTCGCCAGATTCAAAAACATGCGCTTAAAAACGTTAAATTCAAGCGTAATCAACTTTCTGGAACGATTACGACTTCGCGGGTCGGTATTCTGACTTCTTCGATTCCTTATTCAACGGGCTGGACGGCGACCGTTGATGGCAAAAAAACCACTCTGTTAAGGATCAACCAGGCTTTTGTCGGTCTGCGCCTGCCTGCGGGAACTCACCGCGTTGTCCTGCACTACCACGTACCAGGTTTTGCTCTTGGCTGCAAAATCAGTCTGTTTGGTTTGATCTGGATGCTTTTGGCTGCAGTTGCCAGTTGGCTGATCAAACGTCACAATGCCAACAAAGCTTCAGCATAACGATTCGATCAACAGGTCTAAAACTGCCAATAGCGCTATACCAGGCTTCAAAGCTTGATATAGCGCTATTTTGGTTATCAATCAGTTTCAGTCACATACATGAGGGAAGGATTACATTTTATTTATTGACTTCTAATTCCTTAATTCTGTTATCAATCAATTCTCTTAATGACTTTAAATCATCAAGATAATTGAAGTGCCCATCTTCCGTTGCAACTTTAATGTTGTTTTTCATTTTTTCGGTTTTAGGGTTAATAAAAGACCGAGCACTTCCCAAAGTGTTTTGGTAGCGAATCTTTTCTGGGTTCTTTTTACGATATGTGTCAGTTGCCCGTCTTTGTGCTTGTGTAGTCTTCATCTTTTATGTCTCCTTGTTTAGATTGTTATATCACAGTGTTAAACTGATGATCCATGATAATCGAGGGATCACCCCCACATACATGGGGAATACTCTCATTTGGCATCCCGTCCATTGCAACGATCAGGATCACCCCCACATACATGGGGAATACTCAGACAACGGTAATTCTCGTTGGTATCGCTATGGATCACCCCCACATACATGGGGAATACTAATGAAGCTATGAACCAACTTCTGAAAAAGGAGGATCACCCCCACATACATGGGGAATACAGACCAGCTTGATAGCTTGATTCAATGAAGAAGGATCACCCCCACATACATGGGGAATACACATGGCTTGATTTGGTAACTAATTATCAAGCAGGATCACCCCCACATACATGGGGAATACAAGCCGGTAAGGCATATTTGGCTAACCTGGGGAGGATCACCCCCACATACATGGGGAATACAAATTGTAAGGCCATAGCTAAAACTCCTTTCAAGGATCACCCCCACATACATGGGGAATACAAAACTCGCGTAACGGTAGCCGACTTTGACAAAGGATCACCCCCACATACATGGGGAATACCGAGAACGGTTTGACGCCAGCGGAAGCAGAATAGGATCACCCCCACATACATGGGGAATACTGCAGGAAACGGCTTACGCTGACGGGCAAAAGAGGATCACCCCCACATACATGGGGAATACTCGCTCACCACCCGTTTAAGACCGGCGACGTTAGGATCACCCCCACATACATGGGGAATACCTGGGCAATCTGGATTAACTTTGTGCAAGGTGGGGGATCACCCCCACATACATGGGGAATACAAAATTGGGGACGGTAAACGGTGGTATGCGGTAGGATCACCCCCACATACATGGGGAATACCAGACGCACTGAATTCTGAACACTACAATAGTAGGATCACCCCCACATACATGGGGAATACGTAACGCCATTATCAAACATTGATTCCAGGGTAGGATCACCCCCACATACATGGGGAATACCACCATGCCGTCTTGGTCGCGCATATCAAGAATAGGATCACCCCCACATACATGGGGAATACAAAGGAGCTACGCAGAATGCAACTACCACTTGAGGATCACCCCCACATACATGGGGAATACCGTCGTATTTGATTGTTGAGCCAGCGGGCAGAGGGATCACCCCCACATACATGGGGAATACCAAAAAGGAGGCTCAACCAATGCTTAAAATTTTGGATCACCCCCACATACATGGGGAATACATCACTACACCAAAGCCGAGGTTGACGCGTTGAGGATCACCCCCACATACATGGGGAATACTATTCAGAATCCGGTCGTCGCCTTGCGTTGCCAGGATCACCCCCACATACATGGGGAATACGTTGATTGCCCGTTCCTAATGACGGTAGGTTAGGGATCACCCCCACATACATGGGGAATACTTAGCTGCGGCTTTGGTGTGCGCGAGCAATGCAGGATCACCCCCACATACATGGGGAATACCACGGCCGGCGACTTTGAAACACTGGATGTATTGGATCACCCCCACATACATGGGGAATACCTTAAATCCATATACCTTGGCAAAGTCGTTGTAGGATCACCCCCACATACATGGGGAATACAGTAAACAGATCCCTATATGACGCCTTTTTTAGATCCTTAGTTTGTCATTTTTGATTAGTTTAAGTGCTAGGTTCAAAGTAGCCATTGCATCAGATATAGATTTATGCGGATGGTCGTTTTCAATTCCATAATTCTTAAGAACTGTTGCTAACCGATAATTATCTAAAAACTTTTGATCCTTCTTTATAATTGGCATTAAATCAATCATACGATTTGAAATAATTTGCTTATTTGCTTTTATAAAAGCAGCGTTAAGAAAACTTTGATCAAAAAGCAAATTATAACCAACTAGAACATTATTACCAACAAAGACTTGAAATTCTTCCAACACTTTTTCTAAGGATTCACCCTCTGAGTTTAAAAAATCGTTAGATAGCCCCGTTAATTTTTGAATAGCAGCTGGAACCTCTGATTCTATTTTAATATATCGATTAAATTTCTCTACTTGTTGTTCATTGATTCTTTTTACTGCACTGATTGAAATAATCTCACTATTTGTAGGCTTTAAGCCCGTTGTCTCTAAATCAATTGCAACTAATCCTGTGATCCCTTGTCTAGCCGAAGTTGAATTTGCCTTTGAAAGCTTTGATTCCTGTATTTTTTTAGCTCTGTTAAGCTTGGCAGCTTTACTAAATCCGTGTTTGACTGATCCTGGACTGTTTTTTAAATGCTTGATGAATGGTAACCCATCGAAATTAATAACTTGTTTGTCTTTTCGTGTAGTCCTGAATGTATAGCCAAGTTCGTTATTAGTACTATAGATAAGCGTTGCTTCACCGTTTCCAATCGACTTGGTAATACGTTCCCAGAGTAGATCTCTGATGCGAGCACTAAAATTACCTACATAGACCCCAGTCTGTACTTCTTGACACCATTTAGTCAAATCTCCTCGTAACGACATTGGAACTTTCGAAAGAGTTATCACAATCATGAATTATCATCTCCAAATTCATGATATTGAACACCAAATTTTTGCAATCCTTCTTTATCATCCCAAAGATTAATAATATCTGCATTGCGAGTATCATCATCACCGAGAAGATCCTTTAAATCGGCAACCATTTTTAAGATCAGTTTACTTTCACGAATCTTATCTCTCATTGCCCATCTGGTTCTATCTGCTATGTTATCATCCCCATATGCGGCAACTACTTCAAAAGCAGTTGGGATTGAAAACTCAGCTTTATATAGATCAGCAAAATCATAGATAAAAGCCAGATCATGACCTGTATGAATAAAGCCAAGCCCAGGTGAAGCACCCAATGCAGCGACCACGCTATAGCACAACCCATACAATGCCTGATGAGCTTCAGTCAAAGCCTTGTTGATCGGTGTGCTTGATTCAAAATTATCGTGATTGTACTCTCTTCTAGTCCATTCAACACCTGTTTTCTTGGACCATTCTCGGTAGACTCGTCTGATTCTAGAACCCTCTTTACCTCTAAGTTCTTGCATAGTGAGCTGTGAAACGTCTTCAGTTGGAAACCGTTTCTGATACATCTTACGAGCAACTGCAATCCTGGTTCTAGTGTTTGAAACTAACTTTGCCTGTAATTCTAGTAACTTTGATGAATGTCCCAGTGCCCGTCCATGAGCATATTGTCGAACCCCATGCTCGCCAACCCATAAAACGGCAGCTCCCGAATCGCCAATTAATTCCATAGCACGATGAGTCACATCAACACCCGGTCCTAATAACAAAACACCGATAATTGCAACCGGTATATATATGATTCCAGTACTGTCTTCAACTTTGATCGCACTATCTTGGCGATTGACAACTGCGTGTTCTAAATATAAAAAACTTATTCGATCGCCAATTCTGCCAAGCTCTTGTAGTTTCGGCTTGTCAGCTCCTATTTTTTTCATACCATTACCTCAGCTAGTTGATAGGAATGACGGTTAGCATTCCCATACCATAAGCCTTTTCACGCCCCAGACCATAAATTAGCGTGTTTTGAAGTGCAATAGGATCTATGACTTCCAATATTCCTTCAAAAGCAACCCTACTAAGTCTTATTGGACGATTCCCCTTATGATAAAGTGGTACAAAATCACGTTCCTTAATCTCAAAACTATTTTCAGAGAGCTTAAATCCAGCACGCTCCGATCTTTTAATTAACCACTCTTTTTGCTGGTCAATTGTAATATGTGGAAAAGTCCGTTCACGCTCACCATTCTTTCCAGCACCTTTTCGTAATACAGGATTAGCTACCAAACGAAAACGTAACTGTTGTCCTTTTTTGATACTATTGATAAAAGGTGAGTATTCCTTAGTAGCCGTCGTATTAGCAATGCCATATCGTGATAGTATCGTTAAATCTGGTTTATCCTCACTCACAACAAGCAGATATTTTCGATTGGCTAACGTATCAATACGCCACAAATGCCTTTTTCTGATACCTTTTTGAATTTCGTCAGGAAAACTTTGCTCTATCCAATTATGGTATGCGCCTAGATTAGTTAAATCTTTAATTTTTCGACGATTTTTGGTATCGATTTCTACTCTTGATAAATATACCATCGCAATCTCTCTCCAATCTAAATCGATGCCCATATATCATGATCAGTATTTTTTCGTTGAAAGTAATTACTGTTTTCTAAAAAAATATTATCTTCGGCAACTGACCGATACTCATAATATCGACTTTTTTGATTAAATGAGCCAACAGCATCTTTAATCAAGCGATTAGGTCTGTCTGGAACTAATTTTGCATCAGCATAGATACGTGCATTAAAAACATCTTTCTTGTACTTTCTTTGAAACCATACTGATGCTTGCCATGGCAACTCTTTTAATACGTTTATAGCGGTTTTATCTGGACACATTTTCATTTTTAAAATACCAGCTGGCGGGTTTGATCGCCTGCCAAAATAGAGTTGAAATTTTGGATGCCGTAATGCATACTCAATTTCTTCCATCAAAGCGTCTTGCTTGCTACTAAGTGCAACCATAAAAACCGCATCCTGCAAATATATTCGATGAGAAAGTTTTCCTGGTTTCTTTAAACTATAGTGGGTAATTTGAAAATCACTTAACACTTCGCCAGGTTGATCAACACGAACGGCAAAATCTAAATCGTTTAAACTTTTGTAATCATCGCTTTCCCTGCGAAAACCGAGAGCGGCACCAATCATCCCTATAACTGCACTTTTACTTGGAGCTCGAAAAGTAGTTCTTTTTTCAAAAGATGCCGGATCTCCATACGACTGTAAAGGCGCAGCTATTCTAATCACTAATGTTTTCATCGTTCATCATCCGTTCTAAACATTCTGCAACGTTGGTAAGTAGTGATGAGATGTCTTTAACTTGATTATCAATTTTAGATTCTTTAGTGGACAAAACAACCGTTGTCTCTGGTTTTTCAACAAAACTCTGGGTTACATCATACTCATTTTCAAGTTTTTCAATTGACTTTTTAATGTAACCATTATTTGAACGAACTGGTTCTTCAAAGGCTGAAACTAAGTTAACCGGCGTATCGTTTCGAATTGTTACCATTACGTATGGAGGAATCGTTTTATTTGCAAAGCTATTTTGTTTACCAGTTGGCATTGACAAAACAAATTTCTTGATAAAAAGCTCAATTCCTTTCAGCGTTAATTCCGCAGAACCCAGATTATGAAAAAGTTCTTTAACATTAACGTTGGCATAACGATAAAGTGTTGAAGAATTAAATTCCAACGTATCAATCATAGCAGCGCCTGCACTATCTTGTTCGTCATCCAAGGCAGTAAAATAGTCAAATTCGGGCACGATCTCGTGAGTTGAAATTGCATGAGCAACTTGCGAAGCTGCATCAACGTTTAATTCAGGATTATCAGCAACCATCCGACCAAAAAGTGCTAAATCAAGTGAATTTTTGTCACTAAACACCTCTTTAAGCTCTTTTTTATCATAGGAATCATTTTGTAAAGCATAGTCTGCTAATTTATCAATCTGGCCATCACTAAGCAAAAACAATGCACCAGTAGTATTCTCATCTTTTTTTACTTTGATGCCGGCCGCTTTGAAAACCTCAATTGCTTTTTTAGTTGCTGCATCTAAATCTAGGGTATTATCCTTTTCGGCAAGCTTGGCAGCCAAAAGTTGAATACCTTTTTTCGTCCGATGACTCAGTAACCATTCCGCACCATCGCTATCCTTCTTAAAAGTTTCTCGCATTGCATGTTTCCAACTCTGTGATGACACTCTTGCTCGCGTAACTCCGCCATAAAGAGCCGTCTTAGGAGCCCCCGAATCATCGCGGTTGATGTTTGAAGCTGGAACCGTTTGTAGTACATGAATGTCTACGTATAAATTTTTAGTCATGGTTTTTTCCTTCCTTATCTTTTGTATTAATTAGTTGAAACTGATTGCCAATAATACTGGCGTCCCCATTTTAAGAAAACCTTTCTTGAGTACTCATAACCCATTTGAAAGAAAAATAGATCCTGCGCCAACTGCGGAAAATCCAATAATAAATTTCTATCGGCAGATTTTAAAATTCTAACTAGCTGAGTAACACTCTTGGCAACACTATCAATATTAGTCGCAGACAAGAGATTTTGTATCCGTCGATCAAGAGCTGCCTGCTTATCTTGATTTTTCCTTAAATCAGCCAAAGCGACAAACAACTGCTGCCCTTTATCTTCAGTACTTACTTGATTAGAACTTGCGTAACTCAGCTGGGTAAGGCCCTGCTGATAAATGGCAAAACATCTAAGCGCAGTGTAGATAGCTGTCTCTTGTCGTGTTTCTCTGCCTTGTGGATCACTGCTGATATCACTTGCTGCCATTTTTGAAAACATAATCGGCCAAACATTTTCTGCACGATGGTCTTTAATTGTTACGGCATGCCGCAAACTTGCTAAGACCGCTTTATCCAAATTGCCGTTATTATAAAGACTATATATTATCTGCGCAGTTACCTTTGCGATTTCATTTGCCATATGCTCACTACCTCAATTTCTTTCGATACTTATTGATGCTTGCACGGAGGATATTGACAAGGATAAAAATATTTTTAATCATTTTTTCATTATTCTTATCTTCATGCTTGCCAATAATTTCTTTAGGCGATGCTGTTGCCATAACTGCATTTACTTGTTCGTCAACCTGTCTAAGCAAAACCTCATCTTCCCATTTTAAAATTTGCGGAGTCGTTGGTTGCATCGGATCCAAATCTATCAGCCAATTATTAAATGGCTCATTTAGGCGATTATAAAAGTCTTCACTCAATCTGTTTGCAAAGTCTCTTTTATCGCCTATGCCTCGTAATTCAGCCAACCCATTGGCAAATCCCCAATAGTACTTAATAATTTGTTGAGTATATTCAATAGCATCTTCAATCTTAGTTGTCCAATGCAAATCAAATAAAATATCGGCATTGATATAAAGGTCATCGCTAATTTCTGCTGCCGGCAGTTGAGAAGTAGCATTTCCATCACTGATTAGGTTTGCCGTTGCCAAATTCACATAATGGGCATCCGGAATCAGCTGTTCATCTTTTAATAAACTCAACCAGTTGACTATTCCAGGCTTCATATCGGCATTTTGAGTATCAGCTTCAGTAGGAACATATAACCCAAAATTTCGCCACATTTTCTTACCCAGATCACTTAAATGTTTAGTATTATGATGACGATCCTTCACGCGCCAAGTAGTCATAGGTTCAATTTCGTTATTGATTGCGTCATCATCAAATTTTGGCAGACAAGTTGAAAAGACAGTCGGCTCCTCATCCCATCGTACATAAATCATACGCGACCAGTTGGTGTACAAACCTGCAATATTGTCAGGGGCCTTTTTTTCTAGTAAATATTTAACATAGTCTGCTTGGCTTGCAAATTCCCAATTAGGTTTTTGAATAATGCTTCCATACTCACCAGAAAAATCAGATATCAAGACAAGATTAAGCATTAAGGTTTCAAAAAGCGTTTTTCCTTGAGCATAAACGGTATCTAAACCATATAGCCAACCAGCTGATGCTGAATACTTTTCAACGCCTTTAATTTTCGTCTTATCAGTAGTTCCCGTGAAATTCTGATAGCTAATCAACCACCTGACAAACTCCGCAGTTCCAATTTTGTTTTTTTGTGAACTAGATTTTGGCGAAAAAATATCCGGTGAATTATTACTTTCCGAAATTAATCGATTCATCTGTTTAATTGCAACAGTACCTTTCCCCGATGCAATTTTTTTACTGGTAAGATCATCATAAATCTCTGCCGTTACTTGATAAAATGGCTGCTTGCCAAACACATCAAAACGTGCCGCATACTTTTCCAAATACTTTACAACGATATCTGAAAAACTTCCTCGTTGAAAAAGATCTTCCCACGTTGCCAATAAATCTTCTTGGATATCATCATTATCATCATCTAATGAATTATCAATCGGGCGCCAGCTTTTCGAATCGAGCTCCAGCCATTCATACGGATTGCCATTCGCATCAAACCTTGTATAAACCGTTGTTAAGATTGCTAATAGAAAACGTAAAATTGCCAAATCCTGCGACCGCATCTCTCCTGCCAGCCGACGATAATTTTGCGCATTTTGAAAGAGATCCTCTAAAGAAATCTGTTTTTCTTCATCAGAATCAAGTCCAATTACCTTTATCCAAGGACTGGTCAGCAGATTAAAACTTTCTTCAGCCATGCTTCTCCTCCAATCTTTCATAGCATAAACCTTTATCAGATGAATAGCTTAACCTAAAGTCAAAAAACTCAGTCGTTTGTTCTGGTCCTAAAATCAAGGCTAAAGAATCGTGCAGCCAAATGCTCTGCTGCCATTGTGGTAGATTTTTAGATGTAACGTCTTCCAGTTTTTTAATAATCTCATCTAATTTCCATTCTGGAGTAACTACACTTGGCAAGCGGATAACTTGATCAGAGATAGTCTTATCATCAACTTCGGCCAATTTTCTTCCATCTAGCAGGTAAAATTGGTGATCAATTTCTTTAAGTAAAATAACTTCTAAAGTCTCTTGAATATCACGAACTGCTGCCTGTGCTTTAATCTCGCCTTGCCTATCATCTGGGAGATCCCAATCAAGCCATTTATGAATTGTCTCTCTACGTTTATGCTGTTTAGGCTCAGCAATTTGAAATACTTTTGCTTTATTCTTGGAAATTTTTTGATCTTTATCAAATTTTGCTCTAGCTTCTTTTAGGCCAGAAACTTCGCTGTCAGTCGCTGTGTCATAGACCTGCTGAACCAACTTTGAAATATCATCAGGTAATGCTATTTTATCTTTTAAAAAATGATCAGTTTTCATTAACAAATACTTTTCGTAAATGTACTCATTGCTTTTTCCATAATCGCCATAGTCATTAATCCCTAAAATGTATAATTGAGGGGTTTGCAAACCTTTAGGGCGCTTAATATTATGACGATGCAATCGACCAACCCTTTGCAAAATCAAATCCATTGGTGCGATATCAGTAAATAAAACGTCGATGTCGATATCAAGTGACTGTTCTAAAACCTGCGTACCAATCACAACCAGTCTTGGTGGCCAAGCAGCATTTTTCCCAATCATTCTTTGAAGCTTTTCTTCAATTTTTTGACGATCTGGTGCTAAAAAAGCAGAGTGCAGGACAATCGTTAAAACGTCTTTTGGCATTAAGTCAGCAATTTCCTGTGCTCTTTTAACCGTATTAACAATAATTCCGGCTACGCCACCATCCTTTATCTTGGCATTTACGATATCAACCAGCTTATCATTTTCAACATTGATTCTTTTAACTTGTACGTATTTAGATCTTTGTGGCACAAAATTTGTTACTTGCCTTAGGCGTTTGCCATCTAACATGCTTAGTAATGGATATGCCTCATTGTTTTCCCAACCAGGCTCTGCCTCAAATTGGTCACTACCAAATTTACCTTTCGCATAACTTTTCAAAAGCTCATTTCTTTTTTCCTTTGGTAGAGTAGCAGAAAGGGCAATTACCGGAACATTGTATGCACCTAACCATTGCAGAACTTTTGCTAGATACGAAGACATATAAACATCGTAGCCATGAACCTCATCGATAACGACTACTTTTCCGCTCAATCCAAGGTGCTTTAAAAAAAGATGTCGTTGTTTCAATCCCATCTGCAGCAAATTGTCAATTGTTCCAACAGTAAACTCCTCAAGAATTGATTTTTTGCCAGTAAACCAATCATTGACAACCACTGCTCCCGAACCTTGTACATTTTCTGCCCTTGGTATTGCTTGGTTTCTTTGATTAAACTTGGCTTTCCCATGCATCAATTTTATTGAAAGATTGGCATCTTGTTCCTTAGCTTCCTTTGCCAACCAATCTTCAACTCGATCAAACATTGCATTAGACGTCGCTTGAGTTGGCAGCCCCATAAACAGGCCATTACAGCCACATCGGCTAGCCAGCTGTTCAGCTACTGTTAAAGCAATTTCAGTCTTACCAATTCCCATTGGAGCTTCAACAATTATCATGCCAGGATCAAGAGCCTTACTAATTTCCTGACACATTGTCAATTGAACCTCACGTGGATGAAAGCCCCAGTGCCGAACGTAATATTCATCAATATCAGAGACATGCTCGGCACTCCACTCATCAGTTATCTGCCATGTATTGATGGCATTTTGATAACGCTCTTCAGTATTAACATCAGCAGCAGATTCATTAATGTCGATAAGTGGAAAAAGCGGTTTTGATGGATCATCATTCAAATACTCACTGGATGCCAACCAGTCAGCCATTATCAATAGACCCTCTAAAAGTACTGCTTGAATTTTATTGACCCAGGGAACTTCTGATGATGTATGAAACCCGCATAAATGTAGACCATATTGGAATAGACCCTCTTGAACCTTTTTCCATCGATTCTGTTCTTCTCCTGGCGTCTCTGGCCAATAGTTTTCTAAATTATGCCGTGTATCTTTTGCCACTGGATTGCTTAAAGGCTTACCATGATGACCACCTATTATGGCAGCAATAGATTTATTCACGCCATATACTTCCAACAACGCTTCACCGGCCAATGCATGGGGTGATGCACTGCGTTTCAAAAATGATAATTTATCGATGCCTTTGAACCCACCTCGAATCATTTTTTCCATAATGTCTTCATCAAGCGAGTCATTATGAACATATGATTGCTTGGTTTGAAATGCAGTTGTTGCCTTTCCAATATCATGAATATAGCCAAGAAATTTAACTACATTTTGTGTTACACTTTCTGAATTTTCAATCATTAGCAATGACCTTTGATTATCAGTCAGCCAATGATTGTACAGCCAATTAATAACATTTTTGGCATCAATCAAATGTATAACCAATGGCAACCAAAGTTCTTGATCATCACGAATTGCTTTCTTTCCCCATAAAGAAAGTTCTTCTGTCGTTAGCTCTCCCATTTTTTCACCTTCTATTTCGAATTGAATATTAAATGGTTCGAATAATCTCTGCTTAGGGATGAAATTAAAATTAATCGAATAAAGCATGTATCAGTCGCCGAATTCTAGATTTCATCGCCACCCTTCATTACTATAACGTTCGACCATAACAAAAATTTTCATAAAGAGCATTTACTCACCCCCACATACATGGGGAAAACCAGTTATAGAGCAATATCCCTAATATTAATATCGGGATCACCCCCACATGAATATTAATAGTGAGGATTTATTATATTTATATCATTCATTATAATCACAAACCACTAAAATTCAACGCAAAATTGAAGCATTGATCACGCAAAACTATTGTCACCTTGCCACAAACGAATTATTATTTAATTAATTACTATACTATTGGGAAAATTAACTATGAATCCTCGCAAACACAAAATTCTGTTACTCTATCAGCTGTTTATCGCGCTGATCGCCTTAGTTTCAATTCTGCTGCTGTTGTTTGACTGTGCTCATGCCATTAATCTCAGCCAGTCGCCTTACGTTTGAATCGATCGCGGTATCTGGGCAATTCTGGTAGTTGACTACTTTGCACGTCTGGCAATCGCAAAAGACAAAATTCAATTTTTCAATGAAAATATCTGGGATCTGCTCTCAATCATCCCGACCAACTCAATCTTCACGCTATTCCGTTTTGTCCGTGTCGCCCGCGTCTTTCACTTGCTACGTGTCTTGCGGCTTTTACGCCTGGTTGGTCTGACGGTCCGCTTAAAACGATTCTTTCACACGGATGGTCTGATCTACTACCTTTACCTTAGCTGTGGAATTCTGTTTATCGCGGCCGGCATGTACAGCATCTCAGAGGGCGTTTCGTTTTCAACGGCCTTTTGGTGGGCTTTGACGACTGTTTCAACCGTGGGCTATGGCGATGTCTCGCCGACTACGCTCTGGGGACGGATTGCCGCAGTTTTGCTGATGGTCGTAGGCGTCAGCATCATTGGACTTTTGACCAGCACGATCACGACTTATTTTGAACCAACCAATCCGCATGAGGTCACCAAAAAAGAAATCGCCAAGCTGCACGCCGAAAATAGGCAACTACATCAGGAACTGTTGGAAATCAAACAGATGCTTAAGGAACAACAGCACCATGACGCTAAATAAAAAACAGTACTGTATTGAACATTTTATAGGCACTGTTTTCTTCTAAAATTGCATGATAAATCAAATTCATTGATACGGCTTGGCAGCAGACTTTCTTGCGGTCAGGCCTTTTTTATCTGAGTTCATTTGAGATATGATTGCTGCTTTGTTTCTTATCATTATGGATGCCTTTCTTACCAGATCTGCTTAAAATCGTTTTATCAGGCTTCCAACACAAGTTTTCTTGAGGCACTAACTATGAATTGCCACTTTTTTACTCTCTCGTTATAATCAGCATCATTTTCTTGGTCGCTGTCATTATTTTATTGACGCCAAACATTCACTTAATTATTGGTTCGAATTTGATCTATTATTTTTAGTTAACGTAAATTAATGCTGTTGCTATTTAGTTTAACATTACGAAAAGTTTGAATCATAATCGGGCGTAACTCATCACAGAGCAACTGATGAATCTTGCGCGAATGCTAAGATTTTCTGCACCCATTTTATGAAAATATAAAATCGTCGGTACCAATTCAATTTATCAAAGACATCAAAAAAGGCCATCCAAAAGTGATTGCCTCACTAATCAGATGACCTTAAATGGCTAATAATATTGTCAAGCTCAGTGCTTAATGACATTGCATTGATCGAGCAGGACATTTTTGACATTATTAACTGACTACCAGTATAAATTAATTATACGATATTTAATGTTTATTAAAAACCCATCATGAAACTGTTAAACAAATTTTAATAAAACGTATATTAGGTTATCGATTGAAATAACGAACATACTCTTCAGCCGCTACATCTCGATCTGAATTAATCAAAGGCGAAAACAACAGGCCAAGTCCAACATAAAGCATGATGCAGGCCCAGACGATTGGCTCCCAGCTCTTGATTGGCCAGCTGCCAAAACAAATACCGACTACAAAAGCAGCCACGATCAGCAGTACAGCAACGGCCAAAGCAGCATTGCGCATCCGCTGCCAGTATTTGCCATAGGGGTAGACAAACTGCGAGATCCAGATTTCTAGTTCCTGACCAGTAGCCCCGCCTCGCCAGATTCGCAGCATTTTTTCATGAGTCTCATCCCAGACAAACGTATCAACCCGCTCATAGCTAACAGCAGCCGGTTTGCCATCGGGACGCTGCTCGTGACCATTTTGGCGCGTCGTCAGCTCAAAAATCGTTCTTTGACCTTCCAGCTTGACTTCACGACAGCGCACCAGATCTAATTGCATGTCTAATTCACGCCGACTTTCATACACGCGCTGCTCGCATTCCCGCAAAAAGGCCTTGGATTCCAGTGGCGTCATGTACTGATCCATGATTCCCTTAGCTGCATCACGATTATTATTGGCCAGATGCTCGCTGGCAGCTTCAAGCGTTTTGTGAAAACCGTTAAAGATCCGCAAGCCGCGCAGTGCCTCAGGTGAATCCAACGGGAGAATCTGCCAAGAGATCGGATGCCGCTGCGACAGCACGTCTAGCCGATGGCGCCGCATCCGCCGACAAAAATCGCCCCACAAAAAGCCAACTGCCAGCATTAAAAACAAGCCTAATACTAAAAGGCAGAAAAGCCCCCAGCCGTCAGACATCATTAATAAACTTGTCATAGTCTCACCTTCCGCATGGTTTGATTTAATTATAGTCGATTATTAGATTTGCTGGCTAGAGAAATAGGCAAAATATTCAAGATCTAAGTTATCAGTGCGAAACCGTTAAAATCATTAAACTTAACAAACGTCTTTTCATCAATCAACAATTTGCTATTCATAATTCACTGTTCACAATTCATTCTTTACAATTCACTATTTACATTGATACAGGTTACTGAGCGATAGATAAAATGCCTTAATATCAGTGATTTTCACTATTATTATACCTATTGTTAACCGTTTATTTTTTACAATTCACTATTCACAATTCATCATTTACATTGTATTAGTTTATTTCAAAAGAAAACAGCGCATCCGCGTTCAAAACTGAACATTGGATGCGCTGTTATTAATTCAACAGTATTAGGCAGCTGCTGATTCTCTCTTTACCAATCATCTAATCACGATTTTAGCCAGTCTGTCCTAAAACCGGCTATCATTCTCTGACTAACTATGCTGGTTTAATTCTACTGATTCTCGTCTTATTTTCAAGTATTTAGCCTTGGCATGAAAATAAGATCTTCATTTTGAAAATTCGAAAGCCTATCGTTTAACCACACGAAAAGAAAAATCATTTATTTTGAAAGCGATTTCTTGACAAAAGTAGGCGATATGATATGCTAATAACATAATTTGTTAAAGGGAGGCCGCTAATATGGTCGAAGATGAATACACTTTGGTTTTGGTAAAACCGGATGGCGTAAAGACGCGTCACATCGGCGACATTATTACTCGCATCGAACGCAAGGGATATCGGATTGAAGCGTTGAAGATGATCAACGCTACCCAAGATGAACTTGAGCGCCACTATTACGATAAGACTGACAAACCGTTCTGGCCGGAAATCCTTACTTACATGATGGAAGGCCCGATCGTCGGCATGGTCGTTTCCGGAACCAATGTCGTTGAAGCCATTCACAATATGGCCGGGGCTACCAATCCTGGTCAAGCTGAATGGGGGACGATTCGTGGTGACTTCGGTCGTGAATGGCCAGATGGCGTTTTGCGAAACGTTATTCACACTTCTGACACCGTTGATGGCGCAGCGCGTGAGATTAAGATCTGGTTTCCCGAATTTAAATTCTAATTGATTTCAATCCCGGCTTGATACTTGAAGTCGGGATTTTTGATTGCGATAAAGGCGCCTCAAGACCGTTGAATCAGTCCTGAGGCGCCCTTTCTCTTGTGCCAATCAATCGTTTATTTTGTTGAATGCTTGCGGCTATTGTGCATCCCCTGCCAGCCGCGCTTTAGTTTCTGCGTAAACGTCAACGCTCTGACCATATGCTGAGGATCAACGTGTTTGCGAACAGCGCGCAAAGTTGCCTTGGTATTCTTGGCGGCAAAGATAAACTCACCGTTATGCCGTGTTCGAATCTTAAAGCGAGGAATCCAATGCCCGCCAAATACCAATGAGGCAATTACCAAGTCAATCTCATCCCAAGGAATCTGGATAAAATTGCGGACGTCACGGTCATCATAAAATTCAAAGCCGCGATCGCCAATCATAATCTTGCCATATGATACGGGCCCCATAAAAGATGTGCCATCCGTTACGTATTCGACTTTGGCATTGATTGATTCAACCATTTCACTCACCTTACAGCAGGCCGCAGACGTGACCCAAGATCCCTAAGACAAACAAGCCAATGATAATAACGATTGGCGAGACCCGTTTTTTAAGCAGCCACATACAAAGGAACGTCAGCAGCAGTCCAGCCAGCCCAGGAATCAGCTGGTCCAGATTATCCTGCAGCGTCGTAACCTTATAGCTGGTCAATGACAGGCCCTTGCCCATGTTCCATTCAGTCAATACTTTTTGTACCGAATGAATATTGTTTGGCAGCTTGCTCCAGTCAATGTAGGCGCCTTTTTGCAGCGGCGTCTTGGAAACGACTGGCGTAAACTTGATCGTAACCCAGCGCTCAATCAGGGTCCCTAAGATAAACATCCCCATCATCGCCGCGCCACGCGTTACTTTTTGCAAAAGACCGCCAGAAACGTCATCAGTGATCTTAGAGCCGGCATGGTAGCCAAATTCCTGCGTGTACCACATAAAGGCAATCCGCATGGCGTTCCAAAGCAGGAAGAACAGGATTGGTCCAACGATATTGCCAGAAATTGCCATTGAGGCCCCCAGACCAGCAATAATTGGCCGTGCCGTGTACCAAAAGACTGGATCCCCGACACCTGCCAATGGTCCCATCATACCGACCTTGACCCCTGAAATAGCAACGTCATCAACAGCAGTCCCATTAGCCTTGTCTTCTTCCAACGCCAGGGTAACCCCAATAATCGGCGAGGCCAGATAAGGGTGCGTGTTGAAGAATTCCAAATGGCGCTTCAAAGCAGCTGCCTGATCGTCCTTGTTCTTGTAAAGCTTTTTAATGGCGGGAATCATTGCGTAGGCATAACCACCATTTTGCATTCGTTCATAGTTCCATGATCCTTGGAGAAACGTTGAGCGCCAGCAGACGTCCCAGCGATCGCGCTTGGATAGTCTAATTTTGTTTTCCGTCTTATCTGCCATAATCAGTCGCTCCCTTGAATTTTAATAGTCATCTAAAATGTCGCCCAATGGATCACCGGTATCGCTGCCCGAGCCGCCATTGCTGCCAGAACCGCCCTTGGATTCCAAAGACAGGTACATCAGCGTTAATGCCAGACCAATCGCCCCAATTGCGATCAAGGTAAGTTCTGAAACGGCAGCCAGGGCAAAACCAATCATAAAGAACGGCCATACTTCTCGACTGGCAATCATGTTGATAACCATTGCATAACCAACGGCAACCACCATTCCACCACCAATCGTCATCCCATCAGTCAGCCAGGCCGGCATGGATCCCAGAAAGGCGCGGACGGCACTGGCAGGAACGAACAGCATGGCTGCTGCTGGAATCGCAATCCGCAGCCCTTGGAGACTGACGGCCAGCATCTGCCATAGATCAACGCCGCGGAAGTTTGCTTTAGCGGCTTCTTTGTCCATGATATGAATAATTGCAACGGAAATCGTCCGAACGATCATCGTTAAGAATAAGCCGGCTACCGCCAAAGGAATGGCAACCGCAATCGCCGTTCCGATCTGTTTGATCTCACCGCCACTTTGAATAAAAATAATCGTCGAGGCCACGGCTGCCAAGGCTGCATCCGGTGCTACCGCAGCCCCGATGTTGGCCCAGCCCAGAGCAATCATCTGCAAAGAGCCGCCCAGCATGACGCAGGGAACCAAATGGCCAGTTACTAAACCAATTAATGTGCAGGCAATCAGTGGCTGATGGAATTGAAATTCATCCAAAACACCTTCCATACCAGCCAAAAATGCCACAATCACAACTAAGATCATTGAAATCGCAGACATAATCAAAACCCCTTATTTCTTTTGTTCATCGATCAGCTTTTGAGCCTTGTCCAGCAAAGCGTCCATGTCCTCAGCATTGCTGGAGGGAACCTTTTTGACAATGAACTTAATCCCCAGCTGTTTGAGCTTTCTAAAGGTATCAACGTCTTCTTGGTTCATGGCCAAGACCTGGTTTACGTTGACCTTCCCTTCTGAATAGGCCATTGAGCCGATATTAAGCTCTTTGATGCCGACCCCGCCTTCAATAGCGCGCAAGGCATCCTCAGGCGTCTCAAACAGCAGCATGGCCCGCGTATCGCCAAAACGCGGATCCTTATCGACCTTGATCATTTTGGCAATGGGCACCGTATTGGCATGAACGCCGGTTGGAGCCGCCTGTTTGATCATATTCTTGCGCAGCTTGTCTTTGGCGACGTTATCAGAAACGACGATAATACGGTTGGGATTAGTTGCCTTGGTCCAACCTGTTGCCACCTGACCATGCAAAAGTCGGGAATCAACCCGTGCCAGAACGTATTTGATCTTACCATCGCCGATAACGGTACCTTCTGGAATAGCTCCCTTGATGGCTGGCTTGGCACTGGCTGGTGCAGCTGGCGCCTTGGTCTTTGGCATCAGTTCTTCTGGCAGAGTCTTGATGCCATCCTTAGCCGTTTCAACGATATGAGTAGCAATTTCTCGGGCTGAATTCATGGTCATTCGCGAGGCCAATGCTTCAATCACCATCGGCAGGTTCATCCCCGTTACGATTGCCCAGGTATCCTGATGCTTTTCAAACAGACTCGAGGCTTGATTAAATGGCGTACCACCCCATAAGTCAACTAAAAATAAAACCTGCTCTTGATCTGAAAAGTCCTTAATGGCATTTTCAAGCTTGGCATGAATATCATCCGGTCCCTCATCCGGCTTCAAAATTACATGCGCCACATCCTGCTGCTGACCAAAGATCATTTCCGCCGATTGATTGATCCCGTCAGCAAAACCACCGTGACTTGTTAATACAATTCCTACCATATGAATCCCTCTATTACTATCAAATTATTCAAAATCGATCTACAGCACTGACCACAGTTTATAAAAATATCTGGTCATGAAGTAAATATTCATCACTTCCCTTTTAAAAAATCCCACTTACCAATATTATGTAAGCGCGTTCTTATATAAATTATCATTTTAAATGCAATTTGACAATGTATCATTAAACGTTCAATTGAAGTTAAGATTCTCTAAAGGCATGCAAAATAAGCGCTGATGAACCTTATCATGCCGGTCAAAAAATTTTTTTGCAAACGTTTGTAATGAATCGAAGCAACCGCTTGCAACTAATTCAGAATCATATTTGAAATTTTTATTCATAAAATTATGCAAAAAAAGACCATGTTCAATTTGATTGAACATGATCTTTTAACAGAGGCGGTATGTGGGATTCGAACCCACGCATGTCGGACCCACAAACCGATGTGTTAACCAAACTTCACCAATACCGCCATAAGTGGAGGAGGGTGGATTCGAACCGCCGAACCCGAAGGAACGGTTTTACAGACCGTC